>Ga0307375_10000588_pt1 | contig 44089 bp, 34 predicted proteins | sample TR1MG_FD_202531 | JGI IMG/M metagenome (GOLD analysis project Ga0307375, IMG submission 202531) | Soil microbial communities from Risofladan, Vaasa, Finland - TR-1 | ecosystem: Environmental > Terrestrial > Soil > Coastal area > Acid sulfate soil | place: Finland: Risofladan, Vaasa | collected...
CGCCCTTTCTGCAGACCGATGTACCCATCAACCCGGGCAACTCAGGCGGTCCGCTGTTCAACCTGAACGGGGAAGTGATCGGTATCAATTCGCAGATTTACACCCAGAGCGGCGGATATCAGGGCCTTTCATTTTCCATCCCGATCGATGTGGCGATGAAAGTGGAAAGGCAGCTGCTCGATCACGGCAAAGTGAGCAGGGGCCGGCTCGGTGTCGTGATTCAGGGAGTCAATCAGGAATTGGCCAAATCTTTTGGCCTGGACAAGGCCACCGGTGCGCTGGTGAGTTCGGTCGAAAAAGGCAGCCCGGCCGAGAAGGCCGGTATAGAACCGGGTGACGTGATCCTCAAGTTCAACGGCAAGGAGGTTGCCAGTTCCAATGATCTTCCGTCCATGGTCGCTGATATCACTCCCGGTGCGACCGCCAGGGTGGAAGTCTGGCGCAACGGAAAGGCCAGGAATCTGTCGGTGAATGTGGGCGAAATGAAAATTGCCAGCGCCGACGAAACACCCGGTGGCGGGGCAAAGGGCGGGCTGGGACTGGAAGTGCGCCCGCTTTCACCGGACGAGCGCAAACAGGCAGAGGTTGGCGAGGGCCTGCTGGTGGAGAACGTCGAAGAGGGTCCGGCCGCACAGGCAGGTATCCAGCCCGGCGACGTGATCCTGTCCGTGAATGGAGAAAAGGTGGGCAGTGCCGGCAAGCTCCGTTCCCTCGTGGCGAAGCACAAAAAGGATGTGGCGCTGCTGGTGCAGCGGGGGAACAGCAAGATGTTTGTCCCCATCCAGCTTGGCTAGCATAAAAAATCCAGATTTCATCCCAACTGATGGAACTGCTAGCCATTCGACTATGCTGTCAAACGACGACAGCTTAGTCGCTGGTTATGCTGCGTTGCGGAAAAAATTGCTTGCTTACATATAATCAATATGCGGCGCGGCGCAATTTTTTAGTTCCGGCCAACCTGAAGGTTACCCTGCACTGAAACTTCGTTTTCCGCGTCCTGCTGACGACTCCGCACGAGCTGTTGTTGCTCGTAGCGGATCGGCGTCCCCTTGTGGGGCATTTGGGCGAACTCTGAATTTTTAGGAACTAATTGAAGTTGGCTGTGGAGAAGTCAGAATGAGGCTGTTTGTTTCTGCACCTCGACTTTACCCGTTAGATTCCCGACTCTCCCAATTGCTTGGCCATCGCGCTGCGTTCTGCAGCGTATTCCCCGGTGAGCGCAAACCCGCGCAATTGGTTCTGCGCATCGAAAAACCCAAGCTTGGTTCCCCGCTTGATTTCCTGGTCATTTGTCAGAATGCGCCATGCGCCGATCGCATCGCGCGCAACCGGCAATACCACGACCGGATGGGCCGGCGTTTTGACCACCACCGGCATGGCGGGAAAATCCACGCGCGCATCCTTGCCGGTCAGTACCTGCGCCAGAGCGCGCGCCGCGTGCATGATGGGCAGTACATAAGGCAGCACCCGCCCTTCGATCTCGGCGCAATCGCCCAGTGCGTAAATCGACGCGTCACTGCTGCGCATATGCGCATCCACCACGATGCCGCGATTCACCGCCAATCCTGAACTGCGCGCCAGCTCGACGCGCGGGCGCAAGCCGACGGCGGACAACACCACGTCGGCGTGCAAAGTCGTGCCATCGGTCAGTGTCAACGCATAGCCTGTTGACTGCCTGTCCACTGCTTGTACTGCGACGCCGAACCGGCCTGTCACACCCAGCGCAGCCAGCGGTTCGAGCAATTGTTTGCCCGCATGTTCAGGCATCAGGCTCGAGAGCGGATGGCTGGTCGGGTCTATTATCGTCACGGCATATCCTGCACTCGCCAGATCGTTCGCGAATTCACAACCGATCAGGCCACCGCCGATGATGGCGATATGTCTTGCCGCCTGTTTTGTCGATTCGATCGCACCGCGAAATTTAGCATAGTCGGCAAGATCGTTCACCGATACCACAGCATCAGCCGCATCGCCCTGCAAAGGCAGGCGTATCGGGTCGGCACCCAGCGCCAGAACTAGGCGGTCATATTCGACCGCGCCCGAAGATGTCTGCAGCTGTTTGTACTCGCGATCAATGCCAGACACTTCGGTATTTTGCAGCAGCGTGAAGTCCAGTTGCACGGCCATCTCCGCCGCTGCCGTAATGACCAGCGCCCCGGCACTTTTGCCTTGCGCCAGCGCATTCGAAAGCATGGGCTTCGAATAATAGTCGCCGCTGTCGCGCGTGATCAAAGTGATCGCCACACTGCGGTCCAGTTTGCGCAACTCGCGCACCAGTGTGTATCCGGCCAGGCCGCTGCCCAGCACTACGACAGGTTTCATTGCTTTACCTTTAATTTTCCTGCAAGCCGCACAGCGGCCCGCACATAACAGTCAGCGGCTTACAACTCCACCATTTCAAAATCGGCCTTGGCTACGCCGCAATCCGGACATGCCCAGTTTTCAGGAATATCCGCCCACGCCGTGCCGGGCTTGATCCCCTCGGCCGGCAGGCCGACTGCTTCATCGTATACAAAACCACAAACCACACATTGCCAGACTTTCATATTGTTCTCCTTGATTAAGCGGTTACTTTTGCCAACATGGCACTATATTGGTTGGCGTGGCGTTCTTCCACTTTGGCCAATGCTGCAAAGCGTTTCGCAGCCTTCTGCAGCATCGCCTGAAATTGCTCGGCGTGTTGTTTCGATTCGGCGATCTGCTCGTTGATCTCCGCAGCCGCGGCGGCATTGCCTTCCTGCTGTGCCGTTTTGAGGAAACCCGGGTACATTTCGGTGTATTCGTATGTTTCACCCTCAATCGCCATTTCCAGGCAACGCGCAGGTGTCATGGTTTCCTTGGGGTAAAGCAGATCGAGATGCCCGAACGCGTGCTGCACTTCCTGGGCGGCGGTCTCTTCGAAAATATGCGCCGTTTCCTCGTCGCCTGCGGCACGCGCGATCTTAGCAAAATAGCGATACTTGATGTGCGCCATCGATTCACCGGCAAATGCCGATTCGAGGTTGGCGACTGTTTTGATTTCCGGCCGTTGCATAATGTTCTCCTTGGTGATTGAACGAGTGGTTGATGTCCACGAATGCAATTTAAGGCTTGTACACCCATAAATCCAATTGATTGTTAATACCATATCGATATGTTTTTTAAATCACATGGCGCGGAGGCGCAGATGGCCGGATCGGCCAGGATTAGTTAAGCGGGATCAATGATCGCGGCAGGAACAACGCTGGATGTTACTGCAAGCCGCCGACCGGCTCAGCGCTGCAAGTCGCGCAACAAAGAGGTGCGAGCCGCCGGCGGAACGGGGTCGAGTGTGGCCTGATAGTTCGGGTGATCGACACCCATGCTGAACAGGGTACCCTGCTTCAACGCACGGGACATTTCGTCAGACAGCTCGAAGCGCAGGAAATGAACTGCAGAGGTCTTGTGTTCGGTGGCGCGTTCCAGGTCCTCGTCGGCAATGGCGTAGACCCGTGCGAAGCCGGCAACCCGCACCCACACGCGGTCTTCAATGCCGAGCAGTTGGGTGAGCATGCGGCGGCGTTCCTCGACATCCTCGTATTCGATCATCATGGTCGCTTTCCAGTTGCTGCCGTCCGGAATCAGCGGGTTGTAGGCATCGAGCTCATCCTGGATGCCGGCTTCTTCGAATACCTTTTCCGCGCGCAGCATCTCCTGCACCTGGTAGCGGATCGTCTGCTCGTCCTCGAATATCAGCGTGACGTGGTCGCCCAATGCGATGTTGCGGTCCTTCTTGTGTACCATCACGTCGGCGCGGATCGTATCGCGCGCCTTCGCATAGGCTTCAAGCGTCATCAGTTTGGCAACAGTAAGTTTTGCCATAATTATTTGTGCTGACCGGCGATCGGCCCCTCCTTGAACAGGTTGTCCTTCAGTTCATGGTCGAACGCCGGGTCATGGCGGCGTATCCACTCCAGCACCATCGCGGCATGTTCCTTTTCCTCGTCGCGGTTGTGGGCGAGTATCTTTTTCAGTTCCGGGTCGGTGGCGGCATCCACGCGCTGGTTGTACCAGTCCACGGCTTCCAGTTCTTCCATCAGGGATGTTATTGCGCGGTGCATGTCCATGGTGGCAGCGGATAATTTTTCCACTCGCTCGTGATAGCCTTCGTTTGCCATTTATTTCTCCTTGGTCGGTATGGTGGTTTATAGCCCGTAGGCGATCCGGATCAGCGTGAGCGGGTGCTGTTTCTGTGCAGTTGTTTTGCCGATACCCTGCATGATATGCCGCCCGGCGATCGCGCAGTCCGAGCTGACATAGTCCGGCTCGCTTGAAGCCATCTGCTTGAACACCGGCTTGCCGATCTTCATCGATTCTGCGAAGAATTCGCTTTTCACGCCCCAGGTGCCGTCGTGGCCCGAGCAGCGCTCCACCGTATTGATCTCGGTTCCGGGAACCAGTTGCAGCATCTCTCGCGTCTTCAGGCCGAGATTCTGCACCCGCAGGTGGCACGGCACGTGGTAGGAGACCTTGCCCAGCCTGTTCTTGAAATCGGTCTTGAGCAGGCCGTCCCTGTGGCGCAGCACCAGATATTCGAACGGATCATACATCGCCTCGGCAACTGCCTTTACGTCCGCGTCATCAGGGAACATCAACGGCAGCTCCTGCTTGTACATCAGCGTGCAGGAAGGGACCGCCGTCATGATCGCATAGCCTTCGCGTGCAAGCTTTGCCAGGTGGGGGATGTTGGTCTCTTTGAGGCGGGCAACGGCTTCGAGATCGCCCAGCTCGAGTTTGGGCATGCCGCAGCAGGCTTCCTTCTCGACCAGGCGTGCCGGGATCTCGTTGTGTGCAAGGATGGCGAGCAGGTCGTGGCCGATGCCCGGTTCGTTGTAGTTGATGTAACAGGTCGCATAGATCGCCACTTTGCCGGGCGTGCGTTCGCCGTTCGTCGCCGGGAATTGTTCAGCCAGCACAGCATTGTTGCGGAAAGGACTGCTGCTGTATTCGGGCAGCTGGCGATCCTGATGGATGCCCAGCACGCCGTCCATCATCTTGCGGGCGACAGAATTTTTGTTCACCGCGTTCACCGTTTGGGCGACTACCGGAATGGATGCCAGCTTGCCCATCAGGTCGGTGCTGGACAACAGTTTGTCGCGGAATCCGGTTTCGCCCTTTTTGAATTTGACCGCCTTGGCGCGCAGCATCAGATGCGGGAAATCCAGGTTGAACCGGTGCGGAGGCACATACGGGCACTTGGTCATGAAGCACATGTCGCACAGGTAGCACTGGTCGGCGACCTTCCAGTAGACTGTTTTCTCGACGGTGTCGAGTTCGTTCGAGGGGCTTTCGTCTATCGCGTCGAACAGGGTGGGAAATGCATTGCACAGGTTGAAGCAGCGCCGGCAGCCATGACAGATGTCATAGACACGGTGCAGCTCCTCCATCAGCGAGGTTTCGTTGTAGAACTCGGGATTTTGCCAATCCAGCGGATGGCGCAGCGGCGGTTCAAGATTGCCTTCGCGTGTGCTCATTTTATTCCTCCAGTTGGCCAACCATAAGAATTCATTAACCCCTTATAGGTCTCTGGGTATACCTATACCGGGATACTGATTCATGTCAGTACCGGGAAACGCATCCCCCATCCGAATCGGATGGGGGATGCGAACCGGCTCGTCAGTCCGCCAGTGCGTCCAGTGCTTTCTGGAAGCGGTTGGCGTGTGAACGTTCGGCTTTGGCCAGTGTCTCGAACCAGTCGGCGATTTCGTCGAAGCCCTCGGTGCGCGCGGTCTTGGCCATACCCGGATACATGTCGGTGTATTCGTGGGTCTCGCCGGCAATCGCGGATTTCAGGTTGGAGCGGGTCGGACCGATAGGCAGATCGGTGGCAGGGTCGCCGACGGATTCCATATATTCCAGGTGACCGTGTGCGTGTCCGGTTTCGCCTTCCGCAGTGGAACGGAATACGGCAGCGACATCGTTCTGGCCTTCCACGTCCGCTTTGGCTGCGAAATACAGGTAACGGCGGTTGGCCTGGGATTCTCCGGCAAATGCATCTTTGAGATGCTGATGGGTCTTGGATCCTTTGAGTTGCATGATCGTTCTCCTTGAAAAAGTTGAAATAAGGACAAAACTAACAGGGTGGTTATTGATCCACAGGAACAATATAGACTCATTTATTCAATAAACCCAATTGAAATAATCAAACAACATGATTTATTATGCAAATCACTATCTGCCCGGTAACGACCGGTTGGGAATTCCATGACTCTGAACGAATTGCGTTATATCGTAGCGGTGGCGCAGGAACGCAACTTCCGCCGCGCCGCAGAAAAATCCTTTATCAGCCAGCCCGCGCTGTCGCTGGCGATACAGAAGCTCGAAGAAGAGCTGGGGCTCAAGATATTCGAACGCGGCAAAAATAATATTTCTGTCACACCGGTCGGGGCGGAGATCGTGGGACAGGCGCAACGTACCCTGGAAGAGGCAGAGCGCATCCGCGAAATCGCCAGGCAGGGCAAAGACCATTTGGCCGGCACCCTGCGTCTGGGCATCATCTACAGCGTCGGACCCTACCTGCTTCCCGACCTGGTTCCCGTACTGAAAAAACTCGCGCCCGATATGCCGCTGGAAATCGAGGAGAACATCACCGCGAATCTGGACACGTTGCTGCGCAACGGCAAGCTGGATGTCATCATCATCGCGCTGCCGTTCGGCGATTCGGGCATTGTCACGCAAGCGGTATATGACGAGCCGTTCGAGGTGGTGGTTGACAACGAGCACCGCTGGGCCAATCGGCGCAGCATCAGAGCGCAGGAACTCTCGGCCGAAAAAGTGCTGCTGCTCGATTCCGGGCACTGCTTCAGCAATCAGGTCGCCGAGGCCTGCCCGGAACTCAACCGCAAGGGGGCGGATATTCAGCAGGGAACCTCGTTTGAAACCATACGCAACATGGTCGCCTCGGGGCTGGGCATCACCGTGCTGCCCGCTTCGGCGAACAGCGCGCGATATCGCAACAAGCTGCTGAAAGTGATTCCGTTCGCCAATCCCGCGCCGTCGCGGCGCATCGCGCTGGCATGGCGCAAGAGTTTCGCTCGCGGGCAGGCTATCGAGGTGCTCGCGCAAGCCATTGCGCAGGCAAAAATATCCGGCATCAAACTATTGCGTTAGTTGGGTTCCTTAAATATGCCGAAAAATGATTTGCCGTACCGCGAAAACACCATGCTGAGAAGAAGTTACAGCCTGATCGCGCCACTTTATGATCTAGTTGTCTCGTCTGCGCTTCGGGGGGCACGCACCCGTTCGCTGAGAGCTTTGCCAGCAGATGCGGCCGGCAAAGTATTGCTTAGCGGCATCGGCACCGGACTCGACCTGCCCCTGCTGCCGAAGCTGCATCGCTACATCGCGCTCGACTTCAATGCCGCCATGCTGGAACGAGCCAGGCCTCGCGGCGCGGATTTGCAAGTGGAGTGGGTGCTGGGCGACAGCATGGCCTTGCCGTTTTCAGACGCGCAGTTTGATCATGTCGTGCTGCATCTGATCCTTGCCGTTGTGCCGCAACCCGCGCAATGTTTGAGCGAGGCTGCCCGTGTGCTCAAACCAGGCGGCACCATTATCATCATGGACAAATTCCTGCGCCCGCATCAAACCGCATTGCTGCGCCGTGCGCTCAATCCCTTGTCGCGCCGCATTGCCACGCGCATGGATGTGGTGTTCGAAGAAGTATTGAACGAAGTGCCGCAGCTGCGAAAAGTCAGCGACATGCCGTTGCTTGCCGGGGGATGGTTTCGCGGGATCGTGTTGCAAAAGAAATGAACGACACGGGGGAACAAGGTTCTATCCCCACGATATGATGCAGCGCTGAACTGAACAGGGCTGCCGGTTCGTTGTACTATTCCGCTATCTACCGGGCAAGGACTTTCACGACATGCTGATCTGGCTGGAACTTCTGTTTTGTCTTGCCGTGATCGGTTACGCGGGCTATTTCCTGTCCCGCTATGGCGACATCATCGCCGAGAAAACCGGCATGTCCGCTTCATGGGTCGGTCTCATCCTGTTGTCCACCGCCACGTCTCTGCCCGAGCTTGCGACCGGGATTTCCTCGGTCAGTTTTGCAGATGCGCCGAACATTGCAGTCGGCGATGTGCTGGGCAGCACGGTGTTCAACCTCGTCATCCTGGTGATGCTGGATGCATTGTATAAACGCGAGACCCTGTATAGCCGCGCTGCACAGGGACACATATTGTCGGCTTCATTGGGCTCGTTATTGATCGGGTTTGCCGGATTCAGCCTGCTGCTGGATCAGGCGGGGATGAGTCCTGCATTAGGTCATGTTGGGTTTTACTCGCCGTTTATCGTGCTGGTTTACCTCGTTGCGATGCGCGCCGTTTACAGCTATGAACACCGCACCCTGTCCGAATACACCGGGGCGTCTGCCGAACGTTATTCGGATGTGACGCTGCGCAGCGCTGTCAAAGGCTATGCGCTGGCAGCAGGTGCGGTGGTCATCGCCGGTTCGTGGTTGCCTTTCATTGCCAAGGACATTGCCGAGTCGATGGGCTGGGGACGGAGTTTCGTCGGCACCCTGCTGGTGGCGGGCGTAACTTCGGCGCCGGAAGTGGCGGTCACGATCTCGGCACTGCGCATCGGCGCGCTGGACATGGCTATCGCCAACCTGCTGGGCAGCAACCTGTTCGACATCATCATTCTGGCTGTGGACGATGTGTTTTATACCAAAGGGCCGTTGCTTGCCAACGTCGATGCCAGCCACGCGCTGACCGCATTCACCGCGGTGATGATGAGCTCGCTGGTGGCCGTGGGTTTGACCTTCCGCCCGCAAGGGCGCACGGTGCTGGGACTGACCTGGGTGAGTCTGGGATTGTTCATGCTGTATGTGCTCAACTCATGGATACTGTTCGAACATGCATATTGACAACATCAACTGGCACACGCTGACTGTCGACGAAGTCGCGCAACGTCTGGAGACGACTCCGGGCGGCCTGAGCCTGGAACATGCAGCCAAACGGCTGGCGCACTTCGGCGCAAATGAATTAAAGGAAAAGCGCGCGCGTTCACCGTGGCGCATGCTGCTCGATCAGTTTTCCGATTTCATGATCATCGTGCTGATCGTCGCGGCGGTCATTTCCGGCTTCGTCGGCGATGCAGAAGACACCGTTGCGATCATCGTCATCGTGATCCTGAATGCGGTGATCGGCTTCGTCCAGGAATACCGGGCCGAGCGCGCGATGGCCGCACTCAAACAGATGGCCGCGGTCAGCGCGCGCGTGCTGCGCGACGGACATATCGAAACCGTCACTGCAGCGGAACTGGCGCCGGGCGATGTGGTGCTGCTGGAGGCCGGCAACGTGGTACCCGCCGATCTGCGCATTATCGAAACGGCGCGGCTCAAGATAGACGAGTCGGCGCTCACCGGCGAATCTGTCGCCGTCGAAAAACAGATCGCTGCCATTTCCGCAATCGACGCGCCGTTGGGCGACCGCCTCAACCTTGCCTATAAAGGCACCACCGTCGTGCATGGGCGCGGAAACGGGCTGGTAGTGGCGACCGGTATGAACAGCGAACTGGGCAAGATCGCGGCGCTGCTGAGCGATGACACGGAAATCAGGACCCCGCTGCAGCAACGCCTGACAAGCTTCGGTCGGCGCCTGGCTATCGCCGCACTGGCGATCTGTGTGCTGGTGTTCGTGATCGGCGTGCTGCGCGGCGAACCGCTGCTGCTGATGTTCATGACGGCCGTCAGCCTGGCCGTGGCCGCCATTCCCGAGGCGCTGCCCGCCGTGGTGACGATCTCGCTGGCGCTGGGCGCGCACAAAATGGTCAAACAGCACGCGCTGATCCGCCGCCTGCCGGCGGTGGAAACGCTGGGTTCGGTGAGCTACATCTGCTCGGACAAGACCGGCACGCTCACGCAGAACAAAATGAAAGTGGCGGCGATTTACGCCGATGATGCTTTGCACAAGACGTGGCCGGTCAGCGGCGAGCCCTGGGCCACGCTGTTGCAAGCGCTGGCGCTGAGCAACGACGCGCACTTCGATCATCACGGCAAGGCGCTCGGCGAACCGACCGAGGCGGCGCTGCTGCATGCCGCACAGCTGGCGGGTTATGACAAAGCCGTGCTGGAACAGGAAGCGCCGCGCCTGCTGGAGTTGCCGTTCGAATCCGAGCGCAAGCGCATGACCACTTTGCATCGCGCGGGCGCCGGGGTGATCGCCTACACCAAGGGCTCGCCGGAAACGATCCTGCCCTTATGTGTGAGCAAGCTGGGCGGTAGCGGCGAGGCCGGCATTGACCGTGCCGCATTGTTGCGCCAGGCCGAAGCGATGGGCGCAGACGGCCTGCGCGTGCTTGCCTTCGCCTGTCGGCGCTGGCCGGTGCTGCCCGGCAACGTTCACTCCGACGCGGTGGAATCGGAGCTGGTGTTTCTCGGCTTCGCCGGACTGATAGACCCGCCGCGCAGCGAAGCGAGAGAAGCGGTGGCACAGTGTAGATCCGCCGGCATCACGCCGGTGATGATCACCGGCGACCATCCCGCCACCGCGCGCGCGATCGCGCGCGAACTCGGCATACTTGTTGGTGAAGACGGGGCGGATGGCGACGGGCGCGTGATGACCGGGGCCGAATTGGGGCAGCTCGATCAGGCGGCGTTCGAGGCAGTAGTGGAACAGGTGCGGGTTTACGCGCGCGTCGATCCGGCGCAGAAGATCAGAATCGTGCAGGCATTGCAGGACAAGGGTGCGGTGGTGGCGATGACCGGCGACGGCGTCAACGATGCGCCGGCGCTGAGAGCCGCCAACATCGGCATCGCGATGGGCAAGGGCGGCACCGACGTGGCGCGCGAGGCGGCGCACATGGTGCTGCTCGACGACAATTTCGCCACCATCGTGCACGCGGTGCGCCACGGCCGCCGCCTCTACGACAACATCCGCAAATTCATCCGCTACGGGGTGACCACCAACTCCGCCGAGATATGGACCATCTTCCTCGCGCCGTTCCTCGGCCTGCCTATCCCGCTGCTGCCTATCCACATCCTGTGGATCAATCTGGTCACCGACGGCCTGCCCGCGCTCGCACTCACCGCCGAACCCGCCGAGCGCGGCATCATGCGCCGTCCGCCGCGCCCGATCCAGGAAAGCATCTTCGCGCACGGCATGTGGCAGCACATGCTCTGGGTGGGCTTGCTGATGGCGGGACTCACGCTGTTCATCCAGGCGTGGGCATTTCGCACCGGCCACGCCCACTGGCAGACCATGGTGTTCACGGTGCTGACCTTGACCCAGCTCGTCCACGTGATGGCGATACGCTCCGAAAAAGAATCGCTGTTCTCCGTCGGGCTGTTTTCCAACCGACCGATGGCGCTGGCCATCCTTGTTACCTTCCTGCTGCAAATGGCGACCATTTATGTGCCGGTGCTCAACCCGATATTCAAGACTGAACCGCTCGATGCAGGTGAACTGGTGGCATGCCTGTTGATCTCCTGCGTTGTGCTGCTGGCGGTGGAGATCGAGAAGTGGCTGGTGCGGCGGGGATGGATCTATCGCACGAGCTGACTATGAGACGGCGGTTTATGCGTAAGGCCGTGAGCGAGAGGTTAAAAAATATTCGACCACAGCCCCTTTAATCCTTTAATCATTGTAGTGCAGATTACGCTACGTTAACCCGCTGAATGGGTACAGCCATGCGGCGCAATGCCCGTTGGTTATTGCGTCCTACGCATACTGAAGGTCGCGGCGTGGACAGATGAAGCGAAATTAAAATCGTAGGGTGGGCAGACAGATTTTTCGTCTGCCCACACGGTTTGGTATCCTTAACTCCGCCATAGTAATAAAGTGGTTTTACTGTTATCGTTTAAAAATATGATATGGCGAGCAATCAAACTGCGTGAAAAATACTAATTCTGGCATAAGGGAAATAGGATATTTAGATGCTTGACATAGCTGAATCAGAAGCAAAAGCCCTTTTGTCTGGAAAGTTGCGCTGCATAAATTGTGAACCGTGGATACCGCATAAGGTCTCCAAATTTTTAAGCACCGCAAGTGCGGGAACGGTCGACAGCCAAGGAATAAATCCAGGCATTATCGTTACTCTGGATTATTCTCTTAATCCATTAACGCAAATTAAACATTACAAATTCAGCATATTTAAACAGCGCCCATATGGACTGGAACGTGTTTATCAATTGGATGTAAGGCAAAGCAAAAAACCATTGAGAGATGTTCACTCTAAGCCACATGAGCATTTCGGCGATAAAAGGACTGACGGTGATGACGTTTGGTCTCTTTGGAGCTATTATGAAGCACTGGAATATTTCTGTACCCGTACGAATATTTCTTTTGAGCCACCAGTTAAAACTCGGGATGAAGCATTTAAATTAACATGATTTGCGAGCAACTATCCACCCTACTTGGCATCAAGTGTCACCCACTTACGGATGACGGCACGGTTGCGCTTGTGGATACAGCATTCAAATTTCAGGATGGCGATTATGTACCCGTGTATGTACAGCAAATTGCTAACCAAGTTAGATTTTTTGATGCGGGAGAAACTGTCATGCACTTTATCGGCAGAGGCGTCAGCATAAACGATGCGAAGGGCGCCAAATTTATGAAGAAGATTGCAGAACAAAACGGTTCAACCTTCAATGAAAATGGCGAAATAGAATCATGGGCAAATCAAGACAATGCAAGCGAAGCCTTTGCAAAATACATGGGGGTAATGCTTGGCCTTGTTAGGTGGGAACATGACCAAATAGGCGTAGCTACAGATACTTCACTTCTCATTGAAGAAGTTAGTATGTGTTTTAGAGCTGCTTACCCAGACAAAAAACAAACCCCCAGTCCAGAATATATTGGTATATCAGGCCACAAATATAAATTTGATTTCATCCACGGCGATGATGCTGTTCTTGCTATATCAACACACCATGCCTCAGTTGCTTCTGCGCTTAAAAAGCTGATTGACCTTAATCAGCTGGCTGAAAATATAACCTTGTCACCGTTGGTAGTCATTGACGACAGATATGACAAAGAGGAAGCAGATAACCAGACCAAAGTATTGGCTGCTGCCGCAAGAGTTCTGCCCATGACTAGCTTGGAATCTAAAGCAAACATAAAATCTACTACTCATTAGCCAGCATAGCGCAATAACCAATGGGCATTGCGCCAAAGGCAGGCAATTCTTGAAGCTCTTCGAGCTTGAGTTGTGATACCGCCATGTGTAACGCATCCGGCGGAATACGCTCCGCTATTCCGCCCTACGACTACTCTTTCACCAGCAAGCCCAGCTTCTTCGCCAGCCATTTGGTCGTGGTCGCCTGAATCAATATGGTCATCAGGATCGCAATGAAGGTTACCGAGGCGATGATCTGCGCGCCCGGGGCTTTCATGCCTACCAGCATGCCGGCCAGCGCGCCGGGGATCACGCCGGTCTCGCGCGTCCAGCACATGAACAGCATTTCCTTGAAGCTCCATCTGGCGCGCCGGTCGGGCAGGGCGCACAGGAACACGGTGACGGGGCGCGCTACCAGCATGAACACCACGACCACCGCCACGCCGCCGAGCAGGTATTGGTTCATCAGGCCGAAATCCACCTGCGTGCCGAGCAGGATGAAGATGAACATGCGCATGATGAAGGCCGTGGTCATCACATAGTCTTCCAGTTCGTCGCCTTCGTGCTGGGTGAGTTTGAAGCCCAGCGATTCCTGGTTGCCCAGCATGATGCCGAACACGAATACCGCCATGAAGCCGCTGGCGTGCATGCCGTCCGCGCCCATGTAGGCGCTGATCACCGCCATCAGCGTGACCACCGGGGCGAACTCGGCAAGGAAGCCGAATTTTTCATGCGAAATAAAAAATGCAGCCAGATAACCCAGTGTCCCGCCGATGACAATGCCCAGCAGGGATTGTTTGAGCAGGTCGGCGAGCGCATCGCCGATTGAAAATTCGCCCGCGCCCAGCGCCACGCCCAGCACAGTAAAAGTGAGGATGGCACCCATCGCGTCGTTGAACGCGGATTCACTCATCACGGTTTGCGCCACACGATCCTTGATGCGCACCTGTTTGAACACGGGAACCAGTGTGGCCGGGTCGGTGGAGGCAATCACGGTGCCGAGCAACAGCGCGACAATTGGTGCCAGCCCGAGGAAATAATAAGCGGCCACGCCGGTGATCGCGGCGGTGATCAGAACCCCGACGGTGGATATCACCACGATAGTCACCCATACTTCCTTCAGCACCTTGAGGCGGATCGACGCGCCGCCGTCGAACAGGATGTAGCTGGAGCCGAAGATCATGATCAGCTGGTTGATGGTGGAATCGGCCTTGATGTCCACCAAACCCAGCACGCCGGGGCCAATCAGCATGCCGATCAGCAGGAATGCCACCACGTCGGGAATTTTTGCCAGCCGGGCGATCAGGCCGGAGAATGTTCCGACGGCGAGGATGATGCCGAACATCAACAGTGCGTGCTTGGCCAATTCCAGTGAGGCGGAGGATTCCATTATTTCCTTTATAAAAGATAAAAGGGGGATTTGTGAGCGTCACGCTCAATTGGACCACTTTAACAAAAATACTTGTTTGGCGCGCAGCAAGAAAACCTATGCAGGATCGGGCAATTCCATAATGCTTGACGCTGTCGCTGCTACAACCTAGAATTCCCGACTGTTTAATTCAGGTAATGACATCATGAGCACAGATATCCAGCAACGTATCAAAGAGCAAGTCACCACACATCCGGTGGTGCTGTACATGAAAGGCAATCCGCAGTTTCCGCAGTGCGGCTTTTCCGCCAACGCAGTGCGCATACTCAACGCGCTGGGCGTGAAAGAATTATTCACGGTGGACGTGTTGCAAGACCCGGAGATCCGCCAGGGTGTCAAGGATTACGCCAACTGGCCGACTGTCCCGCAACTGTATATCAAGGGCGAATTTGTCGGCGGTTCCGACATCATGACCGAGATGTACCAGAGCGGGGAACTCAAACAGTTGCTGGCTGACTAGTCCGAAGGTCATTCGCGTTTCGGTAGTTCGATTACGCACTTCACTATCCTCCGTTGCAACCGAACACTATCCCGACCTTCCTCCTGCTGTATGGGGGAGGGGAAGATAGCGACAGTAAGCACGCACGATCTCATCGGCCGGTGCCCGAGCCTTCCGGTGTTAGCGCCTGAACTTTCGGCTTGCCTTAAATGCACTGCAACACGGCAAGGCTGATGCAGCTAAAATATTAGCCACGCCATGTTGCCCAGTGCACCCATGTGCTACAGTTACACTGTAATCATGGAATAGATTACTTGCTGGCCGTGGAGATGCAAAGTCTCCAGGGTTGGAATGAGCAGGGGAGAGATGCATTTTGAAACCGGATCAGTGATCAGCCAATGAAAGATATAAGGCAAGAGCAAGCCTTCGAAGAAAAACCACAACTGCAGCCACAACCACAACCACATCCTCTTGAGGCGGTGGATCTGCTGGTTGCCTATCTGGAACAAATCGGTGTCGAGTTTGTATTTGGTGTGCCCGGTGGCGCCATCGAGCCGCTATACAACGCGCTGGCTCGCAGTTCACGGCGCGGCGGGCCGCGCCCGGTAGTCGCGCGCCATGAAACCGGGGCTGCTTTCATGGCCGATGGCTATGCCCGTGAATCGGGCAAGATAGGGGTGTGTTGTTCTACAGCAGGTCCCGGGGCCACCAATCTCATCACCGGCGTGGCGTGCGCTTATGAAAACGAGATACCTATGCTGGTCATCACAGGCCAGCCTTCGTTGCATTTGCTGGGCCGTGGCGCGATGCAAGAATCTGCGGGCATCGGAGGAATCGACACGGTGGCCATGTTCCGTTCCTGCACACGTTATAGCGCGCTGATATCCCATCCGGATCAACTGGAAAGACAACTGACCAACGCGCTGTTGAGCGCGTACCAGCCCACACCCGGCCCGGTACACCTCAGCATTCCCGCAGATGTGCAGCGATCACTGATGAATAACGGGCCAACCTACGATTTGGCACGTCTGCTCAAGCCGCTTTCTGCTGTTGATGACTCGGCTGTCAGGGATTTACAGTCGCTTTTGGCGAAGGCTCAGCGGGTGGTTGTTCTGATCGGTAGCGGTTGCGGCGAAGCCATAGACCTCATCATCGAGTTGGTGGAGAGGATGGGTGGCGTGTTTGTGGTCACGCCCGACGCCAAGGGATTAATCAGTCCGCGCCATCCTTCATATCTTGGTGTGTTCGGATTCGCCGGACACACTTCTGCTTCTGAAGCAATGGGGGATACGGGTGTTGATCTGATACTCGCAGTCGGTACAGATATAGGCGAATTTAACAGCAATGGTTGGGATGAGTCATTGTTGAATAACCGTCTAGTTCATATCGATTCATGTGAAGAGCACCTGACACGTTCGCCGATGGCATGTTTGCATTTGCGAGGTCGAATCCGCCCGGTGTTCGAGCGATTGCTGAGAACGTTGCGCAGAGATGAAACGAAGCAGATTTCTGTTAGTGAAAAGCGAAGGTTCAGGAAGATATCTGAAGATGATCCGTATAAATCTGCATCCCCCGGCGCACCCATCAAACCACAATATTTAATGCGCGAACTCGGCTGGCGCAGCCCGCCTGATACACGTTTCCTGGTAGATACTGGCAATAGCATCGCATGGGCGATCCATCATCTGGGAATGTACGACCACCAGCCCAGCGCGGGGGGGTGGATGCGCATCACAATGAATTTTGCCCCGATGGGCTGGGCTATCGGCGGTGCGGTCGGCACCGCATTGGCCAACCGTGCGGTGCCGGTTATCTGCATTACCGGCGATGGCAGCCTGCTGATGAATGGTCAGGAAATGTCCGTGGCGCTGACTGAGAGGCTCACTGTGCTGTTCGTGATACTCAACGATGCGGCGCTGGGCATGGTTAAACACGGTCAGCGCTTGGCCGGTGCGGAACAGATTGGAGTCGAGTTGCCAGTGGTCGATTTCAAGATGATGGCTGAATCCATGGGTATCCCCGGTCATGTGATTCATACCGCAGAAGATTTTGAGAACCTGGATCTGGAAGAGCTTCTGAGCCGGCCCGGCCCGACTGTGCTGGACGTTCGGGTCGACAAGGAAGAAGTTCCTCCAATGGGTTTGCGCGTCAAGGTTTTAGGTACGATGGAATGACCCAGGAATCCATACACACACGCATCTGGCAGGAAGAAGCCGAACCCGACAACGCGTTCGCCGCGCGGTCCTGTCATTGTCACGGCTACGATGTCTACGGTGAGCTGCTGGCCCATGCCAGTTGGATCGATTACTTGTACCTGCTGTTTCGCGGCGAAGCACCCACAGCACAACAGACCAAGTTGCTGGAGGGCTTGGCCATCGCGTTGGCAAATCCGGGACCGCGCGATCCGTCCGTTCATGCCGCGATGTGCGGTGGAGTCGGCGGTTCGACTTCCGCATCCTGCCTGATGGCGGCGCTTGCGGTGGGTGCGGGTGCATCCGGCGGTGCGCGCGAAGTGTTCAATGCAATGCAGGACTGGCAAGCGCGCGGTACCGATCTCGCATTGTGGCAATCGGGGCTGAGTGTGAAGCCGGTGGGCGATCCGGCTGATGTCTGGCCGGCTGCCGGTCATCCTGCGGGGTTTGATCCTTACGGCGTGCGCTGCACCACACCGGTGCTACAGACACTGACACATCTCGCCGCGCTGGATTGCGCGCCGTCGCTTGCTTGGCTTCAGGCTAACCGGGCAGCGCTGGAAACGGCCGGCGGGCTGCCGCTAGCGATGATTGGGGTGGCGGCGGCAGCATTGCGCGATCTTGGATTTAGCCCGGAGCAGGGAGAAATGCTGCTGCTGTTGCTGCGCTTGCCGGGCGCTGCAGTACATGCGCTGGAACAGAAGGATTATGGCCACAAGAATTTTCCGTTTTTCCGTGTCGAGCTGGAAAATGATCCTGGTCTTGTACAAGGCAAATCAGAACGTGTGGAGACGAGTACGTGAACGGACCAGAGATGTTGGAAGAACACGTTGGAAAACTGGTCACCCGTATGGGGGCGGTTTTCCCCGGTGATCGCGCGGTGTTCCGCGGCCACGACCTGCATACATTGGTCAAGGATATTGACTGGCTGGAACTTTATGTGTTCGGCATCACCGGCCGCCGCTTTACGCCAGAACAAATGAAAGTGCTGCACGCTCTGTGGAGTTACACCAGCTACCCAGAGACACGCATCTGGAATAACAGAGTGGCGGCTCTGGCGGGAACTTCGCGCAGCACCGGCACGCTTGGTATCGCCGCTGCGATGGCTGTTTCCGAGGCGCAGATCTACGGTCGCGGCATAGATATGCGCGCCAGTGAGTTCCTTACCCGCGCCAAAATGCAAGTGAATGCGGGCGCAGATCTGGACGAACTGGTGTACACAGAACTCAAACAGAAGCGGGGAATTGCCGGCTACGGCCGGCCGATTGCCTCCGGGGACGAGCGTATAAAGCCTATGATGGCACTACTTCGTGAGCAGGGGCTGGACGACGGGCCGCATCTCAAACTTGCGTTCGGGGTGGAGCGCATCCTGCTGAACGGGCGCTGGCGCTTGCACATGAATTATGGTGCATTGGCGGCCGCGCTGGCGGCCGATTTTGGCATGTCCCTACGCGAGTATTATTTTTTTAGCATTCCGGCCTTTCTCGCCGGCATGCCACCGTGCTACCTAGACGCGGTGGAAAAACCGGAAGGCCAGTTGTTTCCACTACCTTGCCGGATGTTATCTTACGAGGGTGTATCTCGACGTAGTTGGCAAGCTGCAAACCCGGTTGTACCTCGTGATGAATAATAATATCTGACACAATGGCTACCATACGATAGATGAGTATGTGCGGATAGAAGTGTGAACAGGGAGCCATCATGAAAATAGCCATAGTGCGGTTTTTACTAGTAATGCTGGCAGCGGCATTCACTTCTAACAGCTATGCGGCATCGCAAACCGAGGAAGAAGAATTGTCGCTGGCCTATGGTGACAAGTCCTTCGTTTCCATCGCTACAGGTTCACGCCAGCCGATTGCAAGGGCGCCTTCGGTTGCCACCGTGATCACTGCAGAAGACATCGCGGCCATCGGCGCGGCAGATATCGATGAGGTGCTGGAAACGGTGCCCGGCCTGCACGTGTCTCGTTCCGTTTTAGGCTACAACCCGATCTATACCATACGCGGCATCTCCACTCAGTACAATCCTCAGGTACTGATGCTGGTGAATGGCATTCCTATCACGGCCGCGTTCGTCGGCGACCGTTCCCAAGTCTGGGGCGGCATGCCGGTCGAGAATATCGCGCGCATCGAGGTGATACGCGGCCCCGGTTCGGCACTTTATGGCGCCGATGCCTTTTCAGGTGTAATCAACATCATCACCAAGACAGCCGCCGATATTGACGGCACCCAGCTCGGGCTGCGCGCCGGTTCGTTCAACAGCCGCGATGCATGGGTGCAATATGGCGGCAATGCACATGGGTTCGATACCGCCGTCTACCTGCGTGTGGGACACACCGACGGTCAGAACCAGACCATCGCTGCGGACGTGTTGTCTGGCACTCCGTTTTCCCTCGCGCCCGGACCGGTCAGTGTCGGTCGCGATGCGATTGATGGCCGATTCGATCTTTCGCGCGACAAATGGCGGCTGCGAGCCGGCTATCAGCAGCGCTCCGATGTGGGTACTGGCGCCGGTATCGCTTCAGCACTGGATCCTGCCGGCAAGAATTATGGCGAACGTGTCAACACCGATCTGACCTATCAGGATGCGAACTTTGCGCGCGATCTTGACGTGACCGCACAGGTCAGCTATTTGTTCATCACCGAGCAATCTGACCTGACGCTATTTCCGCCTGGAACCAATTTCGGTTTGGGTGCGTTTCCCAACGGCGTAATCGGCAATCCTTACAAGTGGGAACGCCACCTGCGCGCCAACCTGTCGGCCGTATATTCCAAGTTGCAGAGCCACAAGCTGCGTTTCGGCGTCGGCACCCAAAATGACGATCTATACCGCACCCAGGAATCCAGGAATTACAATCTGGTGACTATTCCCGGCGTCGGAGTTTTTCCGGCGCCACTGCCGGGCGGGCTGACGGACATGACTGCGGCAGATATTTTTATGAATCCGCATTCACGCCGGGTGGACTATGTTTACGCTCAGGACGAATGGAATTTTACCCGCGACTGGTACCTGACTGCCGGGGTGCGCAACGATCACTATTCAGATTTCGGCGGCACCACCAACCCGCGTCTGGCGCTGGTTTGGGATACGGCATATAACCTGACCAGCAAGCTGCTGTATGGGCAGGCTTTCCGCCCGCCGTCATTTTCCGAGCTCTACAATATCAATAATCCTGTGGGGTTGGGCAATCCCAACCTGAAACCGGAAACCAACCAATCAGTGGAACTGGCTTTTGCCTGGCAGGCGACCAGCACATTGCAGGCGAACCTGAACCTGTTCCGTTACCGGATGAAGGATATCCTGCGCTTCGTGCAGGATCCGGCTACCGGTATATCGACTGCCCAGAATGCCGGACGGCAGCGCGGCCAGGGCATGGAAGTCGAACTGGTCTGGGATGCGGCTGCGAATCTGCGGCTGTCGGGCAATTATGCGATGCAACATTCAATCGACGAAACCACCAACCAGGATCCGGGCAATGCGCCGCGTGATCATGTCTATGCGCGAGCCGACTGGCGCTTCATGCCGCGCTGGACTGTGGACACACAACTCAACTGGGTGGCCAATCGCAAGCGCGAGCCGGGGGATACGCGTCCGCCCATCGCCGATTACCATACCGTGGACCTCACGCTGCGCAGCAATAATCAGAGCGGCGATTGGGCTTATTCATTAAAGGTGCTCAACCTGTTTGGTGCCGACGCACGCGAGCCGTCCCCGGCACCGGGCCTGATCCCCTATGATTTGCCGGTGGATCCGCGTGCGTTGCGCGTCGAATTGACCCATCAGCTCTGATGGCCAATACCCCGACATTTCTGCCGGGCATGCTCGTTCTCTCCGGACGTGCCGAATTCAAATTCAGGACGTTCGCGCTTTTGCACGGAGTCATGCTACTGATTCTCGCTGCGCTAACCGTTACCTCAACGGCATGGGCAAATGAGGAAAACCAGATAGCAGTGATCTATCCCGATATCGGTGAGCCATATCGGGAAATATTCACCGAAATAATCTCGGGGATAGAAGAAAAGGTTGGTGCACCAATAGCGATTTATCCGGTGAGCACGGACACGAATATCAATGTGCTGAAAAACAGTCTGAATCGCCGGAATACGAAGGTGGTCATCGCGCTCGGCCGGCAGGGCATGAAAATTGCAGAGACGTTCAACGATCACGTCAAGGTAGTGGTGGGCGGCGTGTTGACAGTGCCGGATAAAGGGATGGAAGACCAACCGGTAATCAGTCTGACGCCGGATCCCGCGCTGTTATTCGCGCGCATGAAGGAACTGATGCCGTCCATGAAACGTGTGTACGTTGTCTATGATCCGGCTTTCAATAGCTGGCTGATGACATTGGCCGAATCATCCGCTCGTGCCTTGGGACTGGAATTGGTGGCTTATAAGGCGCAGAATCTGCGCAGGGCGGTCGGGTTTTACCAGCAAATTTTTTCGCGTGCCGACGGCCGCAGCGATGCGCTGTGGTTGCCCCAGGACCCAACCACGGTAGAAGACAGTTCGATCCTGCCTCTGGTGTTGCAGGATTCATGGAATGGTAACCTCGCCGTTTTCTCCAGCAATTTCGGCTATGTCCGGCGCGGGGTGCTGTTTTCGCTTTATCCCGACAACGCGGGGCTGGGCAAAAGTCTTGCCGGCCTGGCTCAGGATATTCTGGTAACGGGTGACTATGGAAAGCACGGTTTGATGCCTTTGCGCGATGTGGAAAGTGCCGTCAATTCACGCACTGCCAAGCACCTGGGAATCAATTCAAACCGCTTGCAAAGTTTCAACAAAATATTCCCGGAGCAATAAATTCAGTTATCCATGAAGAAGGTTGCCAACAAATTTCTCCAGAACCTGACTTTCAGGCGCCAGCTTGGCATCATGATCACGCTCGGGATTCTGTTGCTGGCGTTATCTTCTTCGCTGGTGGGTTCGTGGCAGAGCAACGAGCGGGTGCGCGCCAACCTGCTTGAGCAGGGTCAGCACATTACCGAGAGCTTGGCACGCCAGAGCGCGCTGGCACTGATCTTTGCGTCACCCGATAACGCAGCAGAAGCAGTGAAAGCCACCATGGCGTTTCCCGGCGTGATCGGCCTGGAAATCCGCGACGCCAAAAAGCACACATTGTTGACACGCGGCAGCACCGGTTTTGGCGAATTTGACACTGCACTCCTTTCAGCCGTTTCGCAGGCTGGCGCAGTGCTGGATCAGGAAAACGGGAATGCCTGGCGCTTTGTGGCGCCGGTATATACGCAACCTTCCGCCGAATCGCCTTTCAATGTGCAGACGGCCCAGCCCGAGTTGCTCGGTTATGTTTCGGTGGTGATGAGCAAGGCGGCGCTTACCCGGACAACGACCGACATTTTTATCGTCAACATGGCCACATCGTTTTCCTTCGCGCTGCTGTTCCTGTTCATGACCCGCATTCTGACCAATCGCATGACGCGACCGCTTAACCAGCTGTCGGACAGCATGGGGCGAGCGAAAGCAGGCGAATCGGAAGTGCGTGCCGTGCTCGCCGGACCCAAGGATATCGCCGATATGGCCCATGCCTTCAACAGCATGATGGCGGTGCTGGAAGAGCGCGAAGCGGCTTTGAGCGTTGCCGCGATTGCATTCGAGATCGAGGAAGGCATGATCGTGACGGACAGCGACGGGGTGATCCTCAGGGTCAACCGTGTTTTCACGATACTGACCGGCTACAGCGCCGAGGAGGCAATCGGCAAGAATTTGAGCATGATCAAGTCCGATCGCGATGATGCGGGGTTCTACCCGCGTATGCTGGAAGTTCTGCATCGCGACAATTATTGGCAGGGTGAAATCTGGAACCGCCGCAAGAACGGGGAAAACTACCCGGAATGGCTGACCATTACCGCCGTTGTCGGCAAAGACGGCAGTATCACGAATTATATTTGCGCGTTTTTCGACATCACCGAACGCAAACAGGCCGAAGAAAAGATCCACAACCTGGCTTTTTATGACCCGCTCTGTCAATTGCCCAACCGGCGGCTGCTGTTTGACCGCCTTCATCAGGCAGTCACAACCAGCGCGCGCACCAAGAGTTGTGCCGGTCTGCTGTTCATCGATCTCGATAATTTCAAGATATTGAATGACACCAGAGGACACGATATCGGCGATATGCTGTTGATCGAGGTGGGTCACCGGCTGCGCGCTTGCATACGCGAGAGCGATACGCTGGCGCGTTTGGGCGGGGATGAGTTCGTGGTGTTATTGGAGGGGTTGAGCACAGACAGAAGTGAAGCAGCAGTGCAGGCTCGGGAAGTGGGCGAAAAAATGCTCAACGACATTCACCTGCCCTACATGCTCGATAAAGTCGAGCATTACAGCACCGCAAGCATAGGCGTATCCCTGTTCGCCAATTACCGGCAGAATCTTGATGATCTGCTCAAGCAGGCCGACACGGCAATGTATGCGGCAAAAAAGGCCGGGCGCAACACCCTGCGCTTCTTCGATCCGGCAATGCAGGAGGCGCTGGAAATGCGCAGCCAGCTTGAAGTCGCAATTCGGAAATCGCTGCCAAAACACGAGTTCAAGCTATTTTACCAGATGCAGGTTGACATCAATCTTCGCCCGATTGGTGCAGAGGCACTCATACGCTGGGATCACCCGGAACTGGGCCTGATCTTCCCGGACAAATTCATCCCTATTGCGGAAGATACCGGGCTGATATTACCGCTGGGACAGTGGGTATTGAAGACGGCTTGCGCGCAAATCAAGGAATGGGAAAACAGTCCGATTACCCGCGAATTGTCGCTGGCAGTCAACGTCAGTGCGAAGCAGTTCCGCCAGCCGGAATTTGTAAAACAGGTGAGCGACATAATCGCGCAAAGTCTGATTAATCCTGCACGCTTCAAGATCGAGCTGACCGAGAGCACGGTGCTCGATAACGTCGCTGACACGATCACCAAGATGCATGCATTGAAAAAAATCGGTGTGAGTTTCTCGATGGATGATTTCGGCACGGGATATTCTTCGCTGGCATATCTGACCCAATTGCCACTCGACCAATTGAAGATCGACAAGTCATTTGTTCACAACATCGGAACAAAATCCACTGATGCGACGATCATTCAAACCATTATCGGCATGGCCCATAATCTGGGCATTGAGGTGATTGCTGAAGGCGTGGAAACCTATGCACAACGGGATTTTCTTGCGGAAGCCGGATGCATGCTCTACCAGGGATATCTGTTCGGCCGTCCCGTTCCGTTGAAGGCATTTACCGCCTCGCTGATATAACCGGAACTGCAAGATTGCATCGTGAACTTTTGCGCTGGTGCATGTGCGGTTCCATCTGACGGGTCAATGTTGCGGGCAGAAAAAATCGAAGTTATTCCGTGAGGCTGGCACGTGCCCGCGCGATTGCCGCCTCGACTTGCTGCGGCGCGGTTCCGCCGATGTGGTTGCGGCTGGCGAGTGAACCTTCAAGCGACAAAACCTGGTACACATCCTCGCCGATATGCGTTGAAAACTGCTGCAACTCGGCAAGGCTGATGGCGCTCAAATCGCAGCCGCGCTGTTCGGCGAAGCGCACCGCGACCGCCACGGTTTCATGGGCATCGCGGAACGGCACGCCCTTTTTCACCAGATAATCGGCCAGATCGGTAGCGGTGGCGTAGCCCTGCAAGGCCGCATTGCGCATGGCTTCCGGCCTGACCTTTATGCCCGCAATCATGTCGGCGTAGATGCGCAAAGTCTGCGTCAACGTTTCCACCGTGTCGAACAGCGGTTCCTTGTCTTCCTGGTTGTCCTTGTTGTAAGCAAGAGGCTGGCCCTTCATCAGCGTAAGCAGCGCGACCAGATGACCGTTCACGCGCCCGGTTTTGCCGCGCACCAGTTCCGGCACATCGGGATTCTTTTTTTGCGGCATGATGGACGAGCCGGTACAGAAGCGGTCGGCGATGTCGATGAAACCGAAACGCGGGCTCATCCACAGGATCAGCTCTTCGGAGAAGCGCGAGAGATGCGTCATGACCAGCGCGGCACAGGCGGTGAATTCGATGGCAAAGTCGCGATCGGAAACCGCATCCAGCGAATTTTCGCACACGCCGTCAAAGTCGAGCAGCTCCGCGACGTACTCGCGCTTGATCGGATAGCTGGTCCCGGCCAGCGCTGCCGCGCCAAGCGGCAGGCGGTTCACGCGCTTGCGGCAATCGCGCAGGCGTTCCGCGTCGCGTTTGAGCATTTCGAAATAAGCCATCAGGTGATGGGCGAAGCTGATCGGCTGTGCGACCTGCAAATGGGTGAATCCGGGCATGATGGTGTGTGTGTGCTGCCCGGCCAGATCGAGCAGCGCGCTTTGCAATGACTTGATCAGCCCGAGCAGCTCATCCACCGCATGGCGCAGGTACAGCCTGATATCGGTCGCCACCTGATCGTTGCGCGAACGTCCGGTGTGCAGCCGTTTCCCGGCATCACCGACCAGTGCGGTGAGACGCTTCTCGATGTTGAGGTGCACGTCTTCCAGATCCAGCGACCAGACGAATTCGCCGCTGATGATTTCGTTTTCGATTTGTGCAAGGCCGCGCTTGATGTCGTTCAAGTCAGGCGTGGCGATGATGCCGCAGGCCGCCAGCATTTGCGCATGCGCCAGCGATCCCTGAATGTCGAACATCGCGAGCTTGTGGTCGAAGCCAACCGATGCGGTGTAGCGTTTTACCAATTCTGCCACCGGTTCCGCGAATCGTCCCGACCAGGTATCTTTGTCTTGCATTGCCGCCCCCACTTGTCCCAAAATGAAGCATCGAAAACTCAATGCTTTACCGTCATGAATAAGGCGCCCAGTATAAGACAAAATGCCAGGCAGGATGGATTGCCGAACTTTCGCAATCTTGGCACCCTGTTGCGCATTCTGATAATCAGTAACGGCCTGGCATTGATGCAGGCAATACTGCTGGCGAACAGCTGGACGGGCGTGGCGCAGCATATGATGCAGATCAACACGCTGCTGACACCGGTGCTGTTCTCCAGTCTGTTGCTGCTATGGGTGGCACAACCGTGGCTAAACCGGATTGCCTACCGTCGCGGCATGGTGGCGGTGACTGGACTGGTGGTTGCATTGACGCTGTCCATTTATTATTTCGGCGGCGAGTTATACCGTCCGCCCGACAGCGCTGACGGCTATTTCGATTTGATGCGCTGCGGGTTGCTCAGTGCGGTGGTGTGCGGTATTTTGCTGCTGTATTTCCGGCTGCGATCGAGAGTGTTGTCGCGAGCCTTGAGCGATGCCCGTTTGCAGGTATTGCGTGCTCGCATTCGTCCGCATTTTCTGTTCAATACGATCAATGCCGTGCTTGGTATCGTGCGTGCCCAACCCAAACAGGCGGAAACAGCGCTGGAAGACATGGCAGATTTGTTTCGCATGGCGATGTCGGATGCCGATGATCTCGTGCCGCTGGGCCGGGAAATTCAGCTGAGCAAGCAATATCTGGCGCTGGAACAAATGCGTATGGGTGACCGGCTGCGCGTGGATTGGCAAATTCGGGACGTTTCTGATGACGTGCTGATTCCGCCGCTGTTGTTGCAACCCTTGTTGGAAAATGCCGTTTATCATGGCATAGAGCCATTGTCCCAGGGTGGCAGCATCAATGTCGCGTTGCGCCGCAACGGCGATCAATTGCATCTCGTGGTGGAAAATCCCTGCCCGGTTCGTGCCGATGTGCCGCATCAAGGGAACCTGGTCGCATTGCGCAACATTCGCGAACGGCTGGACCTGCTTTTTGATGTCGAGGCAAGCTATCATGTCGAAAGCGGCAAGGACTTCTATCGTGTGGAAATCATCTTTCCGTATGTGTCCCGTGTAAAGGAGCGGCCATTACCATGATCGACATCGAGCTGGCTTTGCGTGTTTTTATTGTGGATGACGAACCACCGGCACGCAATCGGCTGCGTGATCTGCTGAATGATTGCAGCGAACAGCTGGCCCTGGAGGTGGTGGGCGAAGCGGGCAATGGCCGGGAAGCATTGGACAAACTAGCGGAGATCATTGCCGACGTGGTGTTGCTGGATATCCGCATGCCGCAAATGGACGGCATCGAACTCGCGCAACACCTGAACAAACTGCCCAAGCCTCCGGTGGTCATTTTCACCACCGCTTACGATGCATATGCAATCAAGGCATTCGATCTGCGCGTGATCGATTATTTGCTCAAGCCGATACGGCTGGGGCGGCTGTTCGAGGCGCTGAACCGGGCGCGATTGGCGGTGCCGGTGCAAACCGAAACGTTGCGCGAACTGTTGCCGGAGCCGCGCAAAAATCTATCCATCCACGAGCGCGGCAAGATCCACCTGATACCCATCGAGCAAGTGCTGTATCTGCGCGCCGAATTGAAATACATTACGGTGCGCACTGCCGAACGTGAATATCTGATCGAGGAATCGCTCAACGCATTGGAAAAGGAATTCGCCACGCGCCTCGTGCGCATCCACCGCAATAGCCTGATCGCGAAGGATGCGATAGCGGGCTTTGAAAAGGGCGGCGACGAAGGTGAAAGCGGCTGGATGGTGAAGCTGAAGGGCCTGGACGAACTGCTCGCAATCAGCCGCCGTCAGCAGCATATCGTCAGGGAATTCAGCAGATCCTAGTTATATGATGTCCGGGGATAAACACTAGTTTGTATCCTGGACACTCTCACCCGCTTGTACGGTCTTTCATGAGTCGCCCTGCATAACGGATCGCCAGGCAAGAAGTTTTTGCCCGTACGTTATTCCGGCGTTGGCCGGGCTGGTCGATGGCAGCCGCTGATATTGCAGCGAGGCCGATTCGAGCGAAGGCCTGACATACTTCAGGAAACACTGCTCTGCTTTGGCTCCGTTAAAGAATACGCGTGCGATACCCGTATGCCCCAGGAAGAAGGAATTGAGATCATTAGGGGCTGCCGAGCCCGCTTCAATGCTGGAATCGAGACTGCCTGGGCGGACGCATGAACCGAGTACGTCCCATAACGCGATTCCGGAACAGCGCAGAATTTTCAGCCGGTCCTGGTAGGGAAGGCCGGGATGAGCGCCAATGAGTTCGCCCATAATGGCCCAGAAAACGTTTCTCGGATGGGCATAGTACTCGCCTGCTGCAAGCGAGGCCTTTCCCGGCATGCTGCCCAGGATAAGCACTGTTGCGGAAGAGTCTTCGATCGGAACGAAACAGTGAACGCGTTTCATATGAATTTGAGGCAGGGATGGCTGCTCGTAACCCGATTCAGCGAGTCAGGGTGTGGAAGCCGAAGATTTGTTGTCATTCGCCACTATGGTCTTGTCCACGCTGTAATAGCGTTTGCGGTTGGTATTGACGGACGGCAAATAATTTCTGGTTTCTGCATAAGGCAGTTTTTCGTGCAGTGTCTGAAATACCTGTGATGGGCTGAGACTGTTGATCCGCTGCAAGCCGTCCGCAAATCGTTGCTTGCCTTTCGCGTCGGTAAAGGCTCGCATCACATTGCCGGGGCCGGTGTTGTAGGCGGAAATGACGCAGTAATCACGCGATGTCCGGTCGTCCACTCCATCCAGCTGGTCATAGGTAAGCACACTCAGATAGGCGGCGCCCAGTTCGATGTTGTTGTCGGCGTCGAACAGATAATCCGGAGAGGGTGCGAGGTCCTGATTTTTGGCGCGGCGGTATGCTTCGCGGCCGCCGCTGGTCGGGACCAGTTGCATCAATCCGTAAGCCGGAGCACCGCTGACCGCAAGCGGGTTGAAACTGCTCTCGGTGCGTATGACACCCAGTACCAGACTGGGGCTGACGTTGTATTGTTTTGCATATTTGCGTACGGTTTGAAGATATTTCTGCGCCTTTTGATCCTCGAAGTTCGCCACCATCCTGATAACGACGTAGCGCACCGATTTTTCGCCGCCATCGGTTTGTATCCTGCGCGTTCTGGCCTGGGCCAGCATCTTGTCGGCAAAGCTGGCAGCCGATTCCGGGGTGTTGATCTCCTGGCCTGCATCGTTCAATACCAGTCCCAGCAAAAACGGGCTGCTTTTGCCGTTCAAATTGACGGCCCTGTCGGAAAACACATCCACCGAAGCCGGGTCATCCGGTGTGAGCAGCGTGGTGACGATGGCATTTTTCAGACTCGCATCGGCATTCTTGTCCAGCGTTTCCACGCTGATCTCGCCCCGCTCAAAATCCACGATGGCACGACTCCTGTATTGCTTGTTGTATTTGACGTAGGTTTTTCGTTCCGGCAGCCGTGTTTCCTTGCTCCCCCAGTTCTTTTTCACATTACCGGACAGGGCTGCCATCAGCCTGTTGAAATCCCGCTTGGCAACGCGCAAGTCACCGGCCAGTTGCGCGGGGTCGCGTTTCCACTGGTCGCGCTTGTGTTCGAGGAGTGATTTTGTTGCGGCTCTGGGGTTGCCGCTGGAAGCGATTTTGGCGATGTTTTTTGCGCTGCTGCTGTTTGCGATATCCAGCAGGCTATCCAGTTTCACGCCACCGTTCTGCGAAGCGCAGGAAGACAGGAAAACAGCAAGCAATACAAGCAGGGCCTTTTGGGTCATGGCATTCTTCTTTGAGTCGGCCGGATTAGCAGGGTGTTGAAAAACGTAGCGAGAGGCGATCAGGCAAGGCGGAAACCGGGGAAAAAGCGGAGTTTACACAGAGTAAATGAGCATTTTTCGCCGGTTTCCAACGCAGCATCATCGCCTCGCAGTAGTTTTTCAATACCCTGTTATCCGCTGTTGCGCAAACCGGTGGCGATACCGTTGATAGTGAGATGAATCGCGCGTTTTACCAGCACGTCATTGTCTCCGGCGCGATGGCGCTGCAACAGCGCGACCTGCAAATGGTTGAGCGGATCAATGTAGGGCGTGCGGGTCTGCAGACTGCGCGCGAATGTCGGGTTGTCCTGCAATAGCGTGGTATTGCCGGTTACCTTGAACAGCATTTTCACGGTATCGTCCCATTCGCGTTCGATCATGCCAAAAATGCGTTCGCGCATTTCGACGTCGTCCACCAACTCGGCATAGCTGGAGGCGATGCCCATGTCGGTCTTGGACAGCACCATGTCCATGTTCGACATCAGGCCGCGGAAGAATGGCCACTCCTTGTACATCTTGCGAAGCTGGGACAAACCGGCATCGCCCTCGCTGGCGATGAATTGCTTTACCGCGTTGCCGAAACCGAACCAGCCGGGCAGCAAGGCGCGGTTCAAGCCCCAGCTGAACACCCAGGGAATCGCGCGCAGATCCTCGATACGGTCGGATGCCTTGCGCGCAGAGGGGCGGCTGCCGATGTTCAGCTCGGCGATCTCGCGTATCGGCGTGGCCAAGAAGAAATAGGTGTTGAAGCCGGGTGTCTCGTAAACCAGTTTGCGATAGGCAGCAAAGGCATACAGGCTGAGCTTTTCCATGATGCGCATGTATTCCGGGTTACCGTCTGCGTCATGCGGATGATCCAGCAGGGTGGCTTCCAGCGTGGCTGCAATCAGCGTCTCCAGATTGCGCCGGCCGATCTCGGGATTGGAATATTTGCTGGAGATGACCTCACCCTGTTCGGTGATGCGGATCTGGCCGTTCACGCTGCCCGGCGGCTGCGCCAGGATCGCGTCGTAGCTGGGGCCGCCGCCGCGGCCGACGGTGCCGCCGCGGCCGTGGAACAGGCGCAGTTCCACGCCGTGCTTGGCGAAAACCTTCACCAGTTCGACCTCGGCCTTGTACAGCTCCCAGTTGGCTGTCACATAGCCCCCGTCCTTGTTGCTGTCGGAATAGCCGAGCATGACCTCCTGCGTATTGCCGCGGCCGCTCAGCAGCCTGCGGTAATACGGGAGCGAAAACAGCTCATCCATGATGACCCCGCAACCGCGCAGGTCTTCTATGGTCTCGAACAGCGGAATGATGTTGATGTGCAACTGGTGCGAGCCTCTTTCCAGCAGGCCGACCTGCTGCAGCATCAGCGCGAGTTCGAGCATGTCGCTCACCGACTCGGTCATGGAAATGATATGGTTGGGCAGTGCTGCGCGTCCGAAGCGCTGATGGATCTGCGCGGCAGCCTGCATGATGCGCAGTTCGCTTTGCGCAACGTCACCGAACTGGCTGAGGTCAGCCGGCGATGAAGCATCGCCGAGCAACGGTTCGCCGGAATGCAACGCGTCCAGGAGCACCTGGCGGCGCTGGGTTTCGTCCAGATCCCGGTAATTGGCTTTGCCCGAGCTGTGCGAAAAAAGCTCGGTCACGGTCTGTTCGATGACCGCGCTGTGCTGACGCATATCCAGCGGCGCGAGATGGAAGCCGAAAACTTCCACTGCCCGGCGCAGGCTGGCCAGACGCCCGCGCGCCAGGTAAACCGCGCCGTGCTTGAACAATGAGTCGATCATCACGTCCAGGTCTGCGATGAACTCCTGAGGTGATGCATAGGGTTCGACGTGTTGTCCGACGGGGCGGGGCTTGTCCAATTTGAGGCCCAGCAGTTTGGCAGTCGCCGACAAACGCGAATAGACCAGGATCAATGCACGGCGGTAAGGTTCGTCAATGCGGTGCGCGGCCTTGTCCGGCGAAGCATCGGATAGCTTGCGCAACTCAGCGCTGACTTCCACCAGGCGATCGGTCAGGCTAAGACGTGTACCGAGAATATGGGTCTCGCCCAGATAATGTTCGAGCGCCAGCGCGGAATGCTGCTGCACCGCGTCCAGCATCACATCGTGGGTGACGAACGGGTTGCCGTCACGGTCACCGCCGATCCAGCTGCCTACATGCAGAAGCGCAGGAACCCTGATGTCCTTGTCGAAGCGTGCTTCGAGCTGGCTCTCCAGGCTGGCGTAGATCTTCGGTATTTCGTTGAGGAAGGTATAGCGGTAAAACTCCAGACCGTTCTTGATCTCGTCACGCACATTCAGTTTGGTGGTGCGCAACATGCGCGTCTGCCAAAGGATCAGCACGAAACGGCGCAACAAGGTTTCGTTCTCGGCCAGATCATCCGGGGTCATGTCCATGCGGTCGCGATCCGACATCAGGCGCGAAATGACCAATTGGCAATCGAGGATGCTCTTGCGCTGCACCTCGGTGGGATGCGCGGTCAATACAGGCGCGATCAAAGCCTTGTCCAGGAATGTCTGCAGCGTTTCCTTGCTGATATTTTTTTTCTCGGCGCGATCAAGTGCCAGCAGCAGGCTGCCGTCCTTGGGTGCACTGCCCGCCTTGAGGTGGGCACGATGGCGGCGGTTGTGATGCAGGTCTTCGGCAATGTTGGACAGTTGTGAAAAGTAACTGAAGGCGCGCACCACAAGCAGTGCTTCGCTGGGAGAAAGCGCATCCAGTATCCGTTCCAGCTGCACATGGTCACGGTCATCCTGGCTCTTGTGGAAAGTTACTGCGGCGCGGCGAACGCTCTCGATAAGCTGAAAGGATGCCTCGCCTTCCTGCTCGCGCAGTGTGTCGCCGAGAATACGGCCAAGCAAGCGCACGTCATCGCGCAGCGGCAAGTCTTTGCTTGAAATATTGGCAGGAGCGGCAATCAGATTCATCACGTTCTCGGAGCAAAAGCACGGCACGCCTTATGTTAGAATGCAGCGTGAACCATTTGTTTATTTATAAAAATTCAGGCACAACTTTCTGGAATAAATCTAATGAATCTGAAGCCCATTCAAGGTCCCGCTCGATTAGTGATTGCATCGCGTGAAAGTGCGCTCGCGATGTGGCAGGCGGAACATATCCGTGACAGGCTGCGTGCATTATATCCGCAAACCGAGGTGAGCATACTGGGCATGACCACGCAGGGCGACCAGATTCTGGATGTCACGCTGTCCAAAATCGGCGGCAAGGGCCTGTTCGTGAAAGAGCTGGAAACCGCGCTGGAAGACGGGCGCGCCGACCTGGCCGTGCATTCGCTGAAAGACGTGCCGATGAATTTGCCGGAGGGTTTTGTGCTGGCGGTAATCGGCGAACGCGAAGATCCGCACGATGCTTTTGTTTCGAACCAACATGAAAATCTGGCTGCATTGCCGGCGGGCAGCGTGGTGGGTACGTCCAGCCTGCGCCGCGAGAGCCAGTTGCGCGCGCGCTTTCCGCATCTGAACATCGAGCCGCTGAGAGGCAACGTGCAGACCCGTTTGCGCAAGCTGGACGAGGGGCAATATGAAGCCATCATCCTTGCCGCTGCAGGCTTGAAACGTCTGGGTCTGGGTCACCGCATCCGCGCGCTGATCAGCAGCGAAGACAGTCTGCCCGCGGTCGGGCAGGGCGCATTGGGAATTGAATGCCGCGCCGACCGCACCGATGTGATCGCCCTTCTGCAACCGCTGCACCATCCTGATACCGCCGCCTGTGTGCTGGCCGAACGCGCGTTGAGCCGCGCGCTGGCGGGCAGCTGCCAGGTACCGTTGGGCGGGTTTGCCGAAGTGGCCGATGGGAAGTTGCGTATGCGCGGCTTCGTTGCCAGTCCCGACGGCAAACGCATGACCCACGCCGAACTGATCGGCGAGATCGGCAATCCGGAAGCGCTGGGAAACAAGGTTGCCAATGCGCTGCGTGCACAGGGCGCGGACGAAATCCTCGCCGCGCTGAATGGCTAAGCAGCCCCTGCACGGGTTGACCATCGCCGTCACGCGGCCGCGTGAACAGGCCATGAAAATGTTGCAGCGTATCGAACAGGCGGGCGGTGTCCCGTTGCTGTTCCCGTTGCTGGAAATAACGGCGATAGAGGATGCCGACGCGCTGAATGGCCAGATTGCCCATCTCGGACAATTCAACCTGGCGATCTTTATCAGCCCCAATGCTGTGCGCTATGGCATCGCAGCGATACGTGAGTCAGGCTTTGCCAGTGCGGAAGGGTCGCTGCCTGCGCCAAGACCGCTCGAAGGGCGAGCGTCTGGCGGCGTCCCCTTTACGGGGGGCAGCAGCGGGGAACCCGCCGGCCTCCCCTTAGCGGGGGGTAACGTGTCACTACCGCCAAATTTAAAAATTGCCGCGGTCGGCCAGGGCAGCGCGCAGGCCTTGCGTGAAGCGGGCATCCCCAACATCATCGCACCCGCCGAACGATTCGACAGCGAAGGTTTGCTGGCCGAACCGGAACTGCAAAATGTTTCCGGATGGCGCGTGATGATCTTTCGCGGTGATGGCGGACGCGAGTTGCTGGGGAATACACTGAGGGAACGCGGCGCAACGGTGGAGTATGTATCCTGCTACCAGCGCGGCAAACCGCAGCATGATAAAAGTGCGCTGTTGGCAGCCGAGCCGGATGCGATCATCGTTACCAGCAGCGAAGCATTGGGTTACCTGTGGCAGATGCTTAATGACAATGACCGTGCCGCATTGCGCAACACAGCTTTATTTGTGCCTCATGCACGCATTGCCGGGCTGGCCCGCGAGCAGGGCTGGCCCCAGGTGCACATGACGGCATCGGGAGATGACGGGATGTTCTCCGCTTTGATAACATGGGCTGGTCAGAGGTTAAAGGGGGAGGCTGGACTGAATCGATAACCGGGGCGCGGAGCAAACTCCCGCTTACTCGGCGATGTTCAGCGATTCTCGTCCTTATTATGAAAGGTATTGAATGAGCGAGCAAATCTCACAACCTGAAAATACCGGGCCGGATATCACCATGCCGGCAAACCCGGCCCTGCCCGATCAGACCCGCGGTAATAAGCCTGGCCGGGACGGCTTCGCGCACATCAGCATCACGCAACTGACGCTGGCGGTGCTGGTGATAATCTTCCTGTGGCAATGGCTGGATGGGCATCGCACCATCAGCGACATGCAGCAGCAATTGGCAAAAAAAATCGCCGAGATGGACGGGAATAACAAGGCCAACCAGGTGTTGCTTGCCCGGGACCAGGATCAGGTTCGCGAACTTTCCGCCCAAGTGACGACGATGGAATCGCGCTATGCCGAGTCGCAAAACCAGCGCGTCGCACTGGAAAATTTGTACAACAATCTGTCGGCGAACAGCGATGAAGCCGCGCTGGCTGAAGTCGAGCAGATGCTGCTGATCGCCGAGCAACAATTACAGTTGTCGGGCAATGCGAGGGCTGCGCTGATTGCCATGCAAACTGCCGATGAGCGCTTGCAACGCATGAACAGGCCGGCATTCAGCGGGCTGCGCCAGGCCATCAATAACGATATGGACAAATTGCGCGCGCTGCATGATGTGGACATCACCGGCATCAATCTCCAGATCAATAATCTGATTGCTGCAGTTGACCGGATGCCGCTGGCCTATCAGCAACGTGCGGTCAGTGAACCGGTCGCGCAAGCTGTTCCGCCAAAATCCGAAGAACATTTGGCCGGGCACCCGGATGAAACAACCTGGAAAAAACTGCTGCGTGAAATCTGGAACGAGGTGAAGCAGCTGGTGCGTATTGAAAACACCGGCAAGGCCGAGATTCCGCTGTTGCCACCCAACCAGGAATTTTTCCTGCGCGAGAATCTCAAGCTGAGTTTGCTGTCGGCTCGCCTTGCTTTGTTGTCGCGCGACGAAGTCAGTTTCAGGCAGGGACTGAAGACCGCGCAACTTTGGACCGCGCGTTATTTTGACGCCAAATCGAGCGAGAGCAAGCGTATGTCCGACGGGTTGAATAAACTTGCCGCGTCCGACATCGGTATCGAATTGCCCGACATTAGCGACAGTTTGCAAGCGGTGCGCAACTATCGTCTGACCCGTGAGAACGAGCCCGGGACAAGTTTCAGGGCACGACCAAACCAGCCCAAGGCTGGTTTGATGAAGCGGCCAAATCGGCCGAAAGCCGGTTCGACTGGACCAACAAAGGCCGCGAGATGAAATACCTGGCATGGATACTCGGGCTGTTCGCCGCTGCGGTGGCGCTCACCATCGCATCACAAAATCCGGCCTATGTGCTGCTGGTATATCCCCCTTATCGTGTCGAAGTGTCATTTACACTGTTCATCGCGCTGTTGCTGCTGGCCTTCGTGTCCGGCTATGTGCTGGTGAGATTGATAACCGGCGTCCTGCAACTGCCGGCCTATGTGCGAAAGTATCGTTTTGATCGTGCGCAAACCAGGATCCGTAAATTGCTGAACGAGGAGCTGGGTGCGCTTTTCGAAGGCCGGTATGCCGATTCGGAAAAGGCCGCAACGCGCGCAATCGAGTTGGGCGACACTTCAGCCTTTCACAGCATCATCGCAGCACGTTCCGCCCATGAATTGCGCGAATACAAAAAGCGCGATGCCTATTTGTCCGCTGCCGAAGGCAAGGCAGTCGGCGATTCCACCATGCGCCTGATGACGACCGGCAAATTCCTGCTCGACCAGCATGATGCACGTGGCGCATTGGACGCCTTGCAGGAGTTGCGCGACAGCGGGGTTAAAAACCATCTCGGCGCATTGTCTTTGGAACTGAAGGCGAACCAGCAGGCGGGTAATTGGGACGAGGTATTGAATGTGCTCTACCAGCTCGAGAAGCGTGCGGGCATCGATGCGACGCACGCTTCGCAATTACGCCAACAAGCCTGGCTGGGTAAAATTCGCCAGCAGAAGGATTTGAAAGGATTGGCCAATTGTCTGAAAAACATTCCTGCCGATTTCAAGCGGCGCGGCAAGATTGCAGCAACAGCCGCGCGGGCACTGATCCAGCACGGCGGGGACTCGCTCGCGCAGCAACTCCTGACCGATAGCCTGAATGCACAATGGGACAGCGAACTGGTTGCGTTGTATGGCGATTGCCAGTCCGGCGATGTTGTGGCGCAAATCAAGCAAGCCGAAAAATGGTTGGCGCAGAACAATCAGGATGCCGGACTGTTGCTCGCGCTCGGAAAGCTGTGTTTGCATCAAAAACTGTGGGGCAAGGCGCAAAACTACCTGGATGCCAGCATCAGCATTGCACCGGGCCATGCCGCCTATACCGCGCTGGGGGAACTTGCTGAACGCCTGGGTAAACCCGGTGAGGCGCTCAGGTATCGTCAACAGGCACTGAAGATGAAAGCGGGATAGGGCAGATGCAAGACGAAAGATTCAAGGTGCAAGAAGCAAGGATCAAGCGATAAGCAGTACGCACCTTGAGCTTTGTTCCTTGTATCTTTAACCACCAATCCTAGCTCTTTGGCGCGAACGTGAATGCGTCCGAGAAAAATGCTTCATTGGGCAGCCCGCGCCGGGCAGTGAAGTCGCGGTGTGCGGCTTCCACGACCACGGGCGCGCCGCAGGTATACACCTCATAGGGCGATAAATCGCTGTAGTCATCCAGAACCGCCTGATGAACAAACCCGGTGCGTCCCTGCCATGCATCTTCCGGCAAGGCATCGGAGAGCACCGGCGTAAATTTGATACCGTTTGCTTCCCATTGCCTGGCTTTGTCCAGCATGTACAGATCTGCCAGCTTGCGCGCGCCCCAATAAAAGTGCATCGGGCGCTTTACGCCGACGTAAAGCGCATGTTCGATAATCGCCTTGATCGGGGCAAAGCCGGTGCCGCTGGCGACGAAAATGATCGGCTTGTCCGAATCTTCGCGCAGGAAAAATGTGCCCAGCGGGCCCTTGAAGCGCAGGATGTCGCGTTCTTTCATGACTTCGAACACATGATGGGTGAATGCGCCGCCCGTGATGTTGCGGATATGCAGTTCGAGAAATTCATCGTCATGCGGCGCATTGGCCAGCGAGAAACTGCGCGGTTTTTCGTCCTTGAGCAAGATGTCTATGTATTGTCCGGCCAGGAACTGCAGGCGTTCATTGGATGGCAGCTTGAGCGAGAGAACCATCACATCCGGTGCCGGTTTTTCCATTTTTTGCACGCGACACGGAATGGTCCTGACCGGAATGTCATTGACCGCATTCACTTCGCGGCACTCCAGCACCAGATCGGACAGCGGCTTGGCACAGCAGAACAGCGCCATACCCGCAGTCTTTTCGGCCTCGCTCAATGTGCTTTCCTGGTACTTGCCGTAATCCACAAGCCCGGTCACCACCTTGCCCTTGCATGTCCCGCATACCCCGTCGCGACAGCTGTATGGCAGCGTGTAGCCGTGCTTGAGAGCGGCCTCGAGAATGGTCTCGTGTTCCTCGATCGGAAAGTTGTGGCCGCTGGGTTGAATAATTGTGTTGAACGTCATGATGAATCTGCAGGTTGCGTGAAAGCGCGGATTTTAACGCATAATTACGCCATGAGACGCTTGTTGATTATCGGCTGTGGAGATGTTGCGCTGCGGGCGATGCCCTTGCTGAAGAAGGGTTATCGCGTGTTTGCCCTGGTGCGCGATCCGGCCAGGCGCGCGGGTTTGCGCGCGCTTGGCGTGACCCCGCTGCTCGGCGATCTGGATGATCGCGCCAGCCTTTCTCGCATCGCCGGATTAGCGGATGCGGTGCTGCATCTCGCACCGCCCCCCAACAACGGTGTTCTCGACACACGCACACGCAATCTGCTCAGCGCGCTATCGCAAAGCCGGGGTCGAAGGAGAGGTCTGCCCAGGCGGATGGTATACATCAGCACCAGCGGTGTGTATGGGGATTGCGGTGGAGCGTGGGTGAGCGAAACGCACCCGCTCAGTGCTACCTCGCCGCGCTCGCAACGGCGCGTGGATGCCGAAATGCAGATACGCGACTGGGCCAGACGCAACCGGGTGAATGCCAGCATCCTGCGCGTTCCGGGCATCTACGCGCAGGATCGCCTGCCGCTGAGCCGCATACAGCAAGGCATACCAGCCATCATCGCCAGCGAGGACAGTTACACCAACCACATCCATGCCGATGATCTGGCGCGCATCAGCGGCGCTGCTTTGCAGCGCGGGAAAGCGTGCCGCGTGTATCACGCCAGCGATGACAGTCATCTGAAGATGGGGGCATACTTCGACATCGTGGCCGATGCATTCGGTCTGCCGCGCGTGCCGCGCATCAGCCGGGCGGAGGCGCAGCACGTGTTGCCGGAAATGCTGCTGTCGTTCATGAACGAATCCAGGCGGCTGACAAATCAGCGCATGAAGCGTGAACTGAAAGTGAAGCTGGGTTATCCGGCGGTGGCCGATGTACTCGCCACACTCAAACATGCCTGACCTGCACAACGTCGGCTTGCGACCGAGGTCGCGTAAAAACCCAATTACGATCCGTTTTCAGGTGTGACCAAAATTCGAATGGCGGGGATGTACTGGCCTGGTACCCCGACACGGCCCTAGCGCGGAGTATAAAACCTGCTGAAGGGGCTCTAATAGCCCAAATAGACCGAGAGATGCCCGCGGAAATCACCTGCATTCTTGCTCCCGCCCCCGGCCATTACCCGCGCCAGGTCGAAGCGCATGTTGAAGTTCCTCTGGATATTCCAGCGAAACCCCGCGCCTATGCTGGCAATCGACGCGTGTAGTCCGGTTTCACCGTCCAGGGCATTGTTGGCAGCCCCGCCGAAGTCACAGAACAGCAGGCCGCGCAAGTTACCTTCGCCGGGAACCAGTTTGCCCGCCAGATTGGGCGAATAGAGTTCGAGGTTGGCGAAGTAGCCGGTATCGCGGGTAATTTCACGCTCCAGAAAGCCGCGGACGGCGGTCGCGCCGGCAATGCCGAATTGCTCGCCGGATACGAGCGCATCCGTGGTGTATTGCGCGTTTAAAGCGGCGCGGGTTTGCCAGTTGCTCTCAAAGGCATTCACCACGCTGGCGCCAAAACGAAGGATGGTGTATTGGGAAGACGCACCTTCCCCGCCGTTCGGACTCGGACGTGCCGCAGTGAAATCACTCTGCTGTCCATTGGCAGCCCCGGGAATATTGTGCGATAAGGTCACATAAAAGTCGGATATCCGCCCGGGCTTTGCCCAGTTGCCGCTGTATGCCAGGCTGATGGGCATCACGGTGACATTCACTGCGGCGGGTCCGCAGCCGGCCGCGCCGAAATTGCCGAGTGCGCATTCGTTCTTGTAGGCACGATAATCGAGGCCGTAAACGACCCGGTGCGAAAACTCTCCACGCCGTTCCAGCAACTGGTTATAGCGCAAGCCGTAAACAGTACCTTGACCGGAAAAAGTGAGCGGTCCCGCGACGGTCTGTGCGGTGCCGGCGCTGACATCCGAGTAGGCGGCAATCAAATCCATCGAATCGCCCAGCGAATACAGCGGCAGGCGATAGCTGGCGCTGTAAAGGCTGACCTCGTTCCACTTCCCCGGCGAGGTGACGTAGTTGAATGTGCCGACGTTGTCTCGGTTGAACAGGTTGGCATGCTGCACGCCGACGCCGAGCCGAAAGTCGCCTGTCTGCTGGTTGCCGGTATTGTCAACGGTCAGGAAGGCCTTGAGCGGCCGCACGTCGATGACGTCGACGGTGGCGTCCACCACCCCCTGTTTTTCGCCGGGGCGCAACACTACGTCCACCTGCTTGGCCGGATTCTCGTTGGCAAGCTGCGCATTCGCCGAGATATCACCTGCTCTGGGCGGAACTCCCTCCCTGAGCGCCGGAAGGCTGGCGCGGATGTTCGAGTTATCAAAAAAGCGGTTGCCCTGGACGGTGACCTTGCCGATCCGCGCTTCGATAACCTGCAGCGTGACTACTCCGCGATCAAGGTTCTGCTCGGGCGCCACCACCCACACCACGCCAAAGCCTCCGCTGCGATAACGCTGTCTGAGCGCTTCAATTGCGTGCTGCACGTCGCTGTACTCGCGGTGTTTGCCAATATACGGCTTGAGCACTGTTTCGATTTCATCGGGCTTGAGCAGCGTGTTGCCTACGATCCTGAAACGATCAATATCGAAATGCACGGTCTGTGTCTGTGCAAAGGAAAGCGCCGATGTCAGCAGCAGCACCAGCGCAAGCACCATGCAGCGAATCATGGACGGCATATCTTCTCCCTCTTGTGACACTCGTTAAATCCTGCACAAAAACTCATTTTTTATTGACTTTCTCGCGTTGCTGCGGGAATGACCAGGTTTCACAAAACCCTCCCCCAAAAACCGAATCGCAAGGAATCGTGCTTCGTCTCAAGCGTGAGTTCAAATCATTCGTCCCCCTCATCACGTCGAATCCAGGGTCAGCGTTGTTTGAATTCAGAGCGATATGCCAGAAGTTACCCGGACGGTAGTAAAACTCGTTATTGATGACTCCGGCAAAAATGACCTGCCCCGCGTTGAAACCCAAAACCGGCTCCGCAGCAGCACCAGTGATGATGAGATTGCTGGGTGTGAAGCCAAGGGTGTAGTTGCTGTTGGCCGCAAGGCTGCCCTGGGTGATCGCGTATGGCCCGCCCAACGCGCTCTCGCCGGGGACGCGCGTAAGCGCACCCGAGAGCACGCTGCCCGAGGTGTCGGCGATGCCGAGTGACTGGTTGTTCACCAGACCCGTCACGCCAAAGGTCAATGCCGGATCGCTCGTGCCGAAGAGCTTGTCCTGGTGATTCGCGACAATATTGAGCGCCGCAGGCGTGATGCCAAGGTTGTTGCCGGTGTAGGCAACGGTGTAATTGGCATTCGAGACGAGGGTGTTCTGGCCGATTGCGTAAGTACCGACGTTTTCTCCCGCAGCACGCGCTAACGTCCCATTCAGTACGCTCCCGGCGGTGTCACTGAATTGAAAGCCGCTCGCAGTGTAGCTCAGGGCCGGATCGCTCGTGCCGTACACCTTGCTGTGGGGATTCGCAGCAACCGTCAGCGTCGCGGGGGTGATGTAGAAGTTGGCGCCGGTGTAGGTGACGCTGTAGTTGATATTGGGCGTTAATGAAATTGCATAGCCACCCACATTTTCACCGGCGAGGCGGGTCAGCGCCAATGCATCTCCATTGACCAGATTGCCTGCGCTGATGCTGTAGGCAAGCGCAGGGTCGGCACCGCCGTATATTTTTGTCTGCCCGGCGTTGGCTGCTACAGAAATCGGGCGAGCAGTTACAGCCATGGTGCCGTTGACATAGCTGATGGTGTAGTTTGCCGAGCTCTGACCACCAGGGGTAATGGCGTAGTTGCCCACGTTGGAGGTCAACACCGCTGGCGTAGCTAACGCCAGCGTACCGGTCAGCGCCGCAGCATTCTCCCCGTTCTGGAAGCCGGTGTAGGTGGCGCTGAACGCTGGGTTCGCATCGCCGTACAAACGGGTCGCGCTGTTCGCCGCGATGCCCAGCGGCGCAGGGGTCACACCCAGCGCGCCGTCGACATAGCTGATGGCGTAATTGCCCGCATTGAAAGTGCCGCCGCTGGCGGCGCTGGCCGTGATGACGTAGGGGCTGCCCGCTACCCCGGCCGTAGCCACCGCGCCTGCACTGGCCAGGCTCACGCTGCCGATCGTCTCGCCATTTTTCAGCCCGGTGCTAATAAATTCGGTGCCGCTGAAACTCTTCGTGCTGCCGTAAATCTTGCTGGCGCTGTTCGCCGCGATGCCCAGCGGCGCAGGCGTCACGCCCAGCGAGCCGTTGACATAAGTGATGGTGTAGTTCGCCGAACTCTGGCCGGACGGGGTGATGGCGTAGTTGCCCACGCTGGAGGTCGTCACCGCCGGGGTGCTCAACGCCAGCGCCCCGCTCAGCGCCGCAGCATTCTCCCCGTTCTGGAAGCCGGTGTAGGTGGCGCTGAAGGCGGGGTTAGCATCGCCGTAAAGTCGCGTTGCACTGTTCGCCGCGATGCCCAGTGGCGCAGGGGTCACACTCAGAGCACCATTGACATAAGTAATGGTGTAGTTCGTCGAGCTCTGGCCGGACGGGATGATGGTGTAGTTGCCCACGTTGATTGCTCCCTGCGAGCTGCCGCCATAGACCAGCGTTCCGGTCAGGGAATTGGTAGGGTTGTCCCCGGCCTTGAAGCCGGTGTAGTTCACGCCGTTGCCCCCGCTGTAGGCAAGTCCGTCGTAGGTCTTGGCCGCCGAGTTCGCCGCAATACCCAGCAGCCCGGCAGGGATCACGCCCAGAGCTCCATCGACATAACTGATGGAGTAGTTGCCGGCATTGAAAGTGCCGCCGCTGGCGGCGCTGGCCGTGATGACGTACGGGCTGCCTAACACGTCGGCCGTAGGCGCCGCGCCGGCGCTCGCAAGACTCACGCTGCCGATCGTTTCGCCGTTTTTAAGCCCCGTGCTGCTGAACTCGGTGCCGAGGAAGCTCAACGTGTCGCCATAGATCTTGCTGGTGCTGTTAGCCGCAATGCCCAGTGGCGCAGGGGTCACGCCCAGCGCGCCATCGACATAGCTGATGGTGTAGTTGCCCGCGTTGAAAGTGCCGCCGCCGGCGGCGCTGGCCGTGATGGCGTACGGGCTGCCCGCTACCCCGGCCGTAGCCACCGCGCCCGCACTGGCCAGGTTCACGCTGCCTATCGTCTCGCCGTTCTTAAGCCCGGTACTGCTGAACTCGGTGCCGCTGAAACTCTTCGTGCTGCCATAGATCTTGCTGGCGCTGTTCGCCGCAATGCCCAGCGGCGCGGGGGCCACGCCAAGAGCACCATTGACATAAGTGATGGTGTAGTTCGTCGAGCTCTGGCCGGACGGGGTGATGGCGTAGTTGCCCACGTTGGATGCGGCCACGGCTGGGGTAGTCAATGCCAGCGTGCCGCTCAGCACCGCATTCGTCTCGCCGTTCTGGAATCCGGTGTAGGTCGCACTGAAGGCGGGATTAGCATCGCCGTACAAGCGCGTTGCACTGTTCGCCGCGATGCCCAGTGGCGCAGGGGTCACACCCAGCGCGCCGTCGACATAGCTGATGGTGTAGTTGCCTGCATTGAAAGTCCCGCCGCCCGCCGCCGAGGGCGTGATCGCGTACGGGCTGCCCGCCACATGCGCGGCCGCCGGCGTGCCCGCACTGGCCAGGCTCACGCTGCCGATGGTTTCCGAGTTCTGCAATCCCGTCGAGGTGAACTCCGTGCCGCCAAACGTGAAGGCCGTGCCGTAGGTCTTGGTCTGGTCATTCGCGGTGATCCCCAACGGTGCGGTGTTCACCGTCAAGCCGGTGGAGGCGTTGTTATAGGTGATCGTATAGTCGGTCGGCGTGAAAGTCCCGCCGCCCGCCGCCGAGGGCGTGATCGCGTACGGGCTGCCCGCCACATGCGCGGCCGCCGGCGTGCCCGCACTGGCCAGGCTCACGCTGCCGATGGTTTCCGAGTTCTGCAATCCCGT
>Ga0307375_10000590_pt1 | contig 44045 bp, 52 predicted proteins | sample TR1MG_FD_202531 | JGI IMG/M metagenome (GOLD analysis project Ga0307375, IMG submission 202531) | Soil microbial communities from Risofladan, Vaasa, Finland - TR-1 | ecosystem: Environmental > Terrestrial > Soil > Coastal area > Acid sulfate soil | place: Finland: Risofladan, Vaasa | collected...
TTAACTGGTTAAGAACTCAGTTACAAGAAGAAGGTTATGGAGACATATTAGCTGCTAATAACGATCAACCTGACAGGACATTGCAAAATCCTGAATTGCAAAATCTTTCGGACGATGATGATGATGATGAAGGTGATATCCCAGTTACTCCTGCAGGCGAGCCTGTAGGTAATGATAGCGGAAATATTTTACAAAATTTACAGTTTAGTCAAGAGGATATGCAGTATGAAAAAGACAAACTTATTGATGAACAACTGGAAAAATTACAAGAAGCGATGAACAACCATGACCAGGTTGCCGTTAATCGAATAAAGAAGCAAATTGATGATTTAAACTCAACATCAGCGTTACGTTTTAGTAGCGCTGTAAATGACGTAGCTAAGTATTATTGTAAGTTCTTAAGCCCTCCTGTTGAGAATAATTTATTAGGTATTACTAACACTGTTAGGGGGGAATATACTGTAACACCGACGTATTCGTCATTTGAAGAAGCTATGCAAAAGTATAGGGAACTTTATGATTTGGCTTCAACTTCAGTGCAGTTAATTCGAGTTAATGCAAATGGTAGTGAAGACGTATTGATTGATAATGGAGTAGCAACTTCACAAGTGGAAGGAAGTTTACGATTTAGTTGGGCGTTACCTAAGTCAAAGATGCAAATTGACGGGTTTTCTCATCGAGCCTTGCAGTATATAAAAGACTCGAAAGACGAAATCGGTAAAATGGGTGACATAGCTAGTATGCTCGGGTTTTCTGCCGGGCAGCCTTTTATGTATTTACTGCATAATCATTTTATTACTAGAATTGCATGGGGGAGATATAAGTTGACAGGTAAAGGTGAAGACGCCTTAATAGCGTTAAATGACAAAGCAAAGAAATTGGAAGATGTTGATAAAACCGGGTCTTTGAAGTTCACTGCACAGGATAAAAAAAAAGTTTTAACTAATGACCTGGCAAGTTTACAAAAAAGAGCCTGGCAACTTCCTAGAACAATTCAAGAAGAATTTACACAGCCGGAAATTTCAGAGAAGGCGAAAAGCCTATATGAGTCTGGCGAGTGGGTAAATTTTGTGTCGCCTAGCGGCTTACCTATGCGCGGGCCAAAAAAATACATACCAGGGGAGTTGGTTGCTTCAATGAAGGACGCAAGCACACCAAGACCGGGCAGATTTTATTATATAGGGTCATTTAGAAGCCCGGGAACTGGTGCCTATGTTTTACTAAATGAAAAAGGCGAAGTACGGAAATCTGTTAATATCCGTAAAATAGAAGACTTAAAAACTAAACAAAAACAAATTGTCTTCGGGCCTACATTTCAATCAAAAAATTATTCAAATTCTACTACTGCGTCTGAACAGCCTCAATTTGATTACGATTATACGCGTAAGAATATCGATCATTGGGATAATGAAGGGCCTGGCGAGAGTAGCAGAGACATGCATCAGTATTACAATACTGATTTGATGTATTTAGAAGACCCCCAAAGGAAAGAAAAAGAATTAGGAACTGAGTATCCGCAAGGTGGGGAAGGAATTTTACCTGGGGGATTTGCTGCAAGTAACTTAAAGTTGTCTTGGAACACAACCCCTCAGATATACACGTATCAAGATTTTAAGGACTTAGTAATGTCTGCAGAGGTAAACAAAACATATTACCTTCCAGGTTTTTATTACAAGCGATTTTCTATAGACCGTGATAAGATTTATGGGGAAATGGTGTATACATGGACACTCGAAGCTGATTCTAAGATTTCTGGGTCAGTCTGGGGGGCTATTTTTCCACTTGTAAGTTCAAACAAGGTAAAGTATTGGGTGAAAGAAATATCTGCTAAATTAAATCTGATTAAATATGTTGATAATCTATTTGATGAAACGGGTAAGTATACAAGAGAGTATAAGGAAGCTGGGTTGAAATTATCTTGGCAAGACTCAAGGAATGTGAATGATGTTGTTTACAAAAATGTTAATATACGAGTTAAAGATGAGTTTCAGGGTGAGGACGAATGGCATTATGCGTTATACATAAACGGAGATAAGAACGGCGGTAAATGGAAATGTATACGCCGACGTGGGTATTTTGAGTCGGAGGAGAAAGCTCTTACTGCAGCGAAGACCTATATTGACGAGTTTTACGATGAAAGAATTAAAAAGCATTTAATTGAGTCATCGTTAAAATACTCGAAGTACAAATGGGAGGTGGGGGATGCGAATGACTATCGGCTTCCGAAGGTTACGAGAGAAAAAATGTTTGCAGCAGATGGGTTTAAGTTTCATACTGGGGCAGACAAAGCTTTAGTACTAGTAGATGACACAACAAACGAGGACGTCGGGTTTCTTGGGTTTTCTGTTGATGAGGGGAGTGAGTCGACGCTTACCAGAGTTGTAGTGATGATACAGTACATTTTACCTGAATATCGAGGGAGGGGGTTGGGTAAGGAGATGCAACAAATTTTTGTTGACTACTTAAACAAGACCTATGGGCAGAATTATTTTATTATAGCTGGTATTATGACGGATGAAGGTAAAAAGATGGTTGATTATAGAAGTCAGCTTTTACCAGAAAATATACACCATAGCGTCACAGACTACCGAGCACCGAAGTCAGAGGTGGCATCGTTAAAGTTTTCTTGGAAAGATATTGAGGAAACAAACCAACACGGGTTGCCTAGGTTTTGGGATGTAAGTGCCACTTCTCACAATAGAGAGTCACAGCGACCTACATCGTTGCCACGTACTGAAAAAATAGATATTATAGAAAATGGTATATTTAATGGTGAGTTTTTCAAACCAGAAGTTTCAAGTGAAGAGATGATTAAAGGGCGTTATGAAAGTTTTTGGAATGACCTCAATCATTCAAGTTCTGATATAGTGAAAGTAAATTGGGTTAGACCTTCTGAAAATCAGAAAACAGTAGGCTCATTGAAGTTTTCGTTTGATGATATGGCTGAAAATCAAGATTACTTTTTGAACATGGATGTGCAGCCTGACGAGTTGGTTCAAGAAGCTCCTACTACTCAGAAAGAGAGATACGATATTGTTAAGTACAGACATAATCCTGACAGAGAAGAAATGTATTTTGAGAAAGGGTTGCATAAAGACCCAAGTAATATCAATGTTGATAGACCACTAACACCATTTGGATAGAAGATGACTAAAAAACAACCAATTTTCATTTGTTTGTGGACTCCAGATTCAGTGAGAGAAAAACTGAAAAGCGTAAAAGGTCTCGAAGATGACTTGCATATGACTTTTATTTATCGGAAAGACGTACAGCAAACCGATAAAAAAAATAATATGTTACTGTCAAAGATATCCGCCATTGCAAAAAAATATAAGAAAATAAGACTAAAATACGGCGGTACGGCTGAGTTTAATAATGATGATAAAAGCCAAGTTGCATTATTAACCGTAACAGAAGGCGCAGAACTTTACACTAAGTTAGTAGAGGCAGTTGAAAGTGTATATGGGTCATGGGAAAGAGAATTTGGGTTTACAGCACATATGACTTTGCATGCTGAAAAAGAAGGAAAAGATTTAATAGATATAAAACCTTTCTCTTGGACAGCCAAGCATGTTGGCGTTGTATTTGGAAACACAAGAGATTATAAACCTGAAGAGGGCGCAAAACAGTATTTAGTTGCTTTTAAAACTGGTAAGATCGAAGAGACTTTAAAAAAGAGTGCTCATAACATTTTAAGCAATAATTTAAGTTTTTCTGGCACGGGCGTGTATGAAAGAAACACTGCAAAGCATATTACTAATCTTCTTAAAAATAAAGCTAACATACTTGCCAACGTGAATGATGGCACATATGGTGTAATTATTGTTTCAAGCCCTGGAGAGGCTTATCAGGAGAGCGGTTACAAAGACTTAGAGAGGCCTGGGAGGCAATTCTTTTACAAGCTTGGTGATACGAGATTAACGCCAGCAGGGTACTGGATGGATTGGTGGGAGCCAGACCACGAAAAGTTTTTTGGTGTCAGTGAGTCAAAATACACAAGAATGTCCGAAAAAGAAAGAGCAACTTTAGAGGCTAAATTGCAGTTGAAAATGGGATGGGCAGAGGCGGAGTTTGATGCGCCGGAAGCGGTAGAGGTTGGAAAGGGGGGTTGGGAGAGTAAGTTAGCTGGCAGCAAAGTCTTACCCAGTCTGAAATTATCAAATGAGTTTACGTACACAGACGCTAGTGATATAGACCAAAGTAAGGATGAATATGATAATAGGGCTTTAATGTTTCATCAAGACGATAAACTTTATCCGGCAATGGAAGATAAGTTGTTGCCAAAAGAAGTTGAATACCAATATTTCAATCCAACCGTCAACCAACCGAAATTAGACGAGTTAACTCTTGAGACAGTAACTACAAATAAGAAGTTTCATGGAAGTACTTTACAAAGTTTAAGTTGGGATACGTCTTCAATTCCATACCTATCAGCAGAAAGTTTAGAGGAGTTTGCTAAGTTTTTTCCAGGCAAAACAGTAGTTTCTGTGTTTCCTATGACTCCGGCCAACCGTGAGTGGGGTGTATACAAGAGTACGGTCGTACACAAGCACGTGTATGTTTGGCAAGTACTAGTAGCTAGTTTTGAAAAGTTAGTAGACGCTTACATTGCAGCAAAGGACTATGCTAGAACTCATGATTACGTGCTGTATAGGTCTTCCTGGGTAAAAGAGGCAGAAGAGGCTAAAGCAGATACCGATTCTTGAGCTTAACCTCCAATAAGGTTATAATTTAAGTAACTAAGTAAAATTAAATAAAAAGTTAAGCTATGATAATAAAAGTAACGAAAGACAAAGAAGCAGAAAGTTCTACGGATAACTTTAATGCCGCTAGCGCTCGCATTAAGCCTAGCATAAGCAGTGCGACTCCGAAAAGGACTTTTAGCAGACTTGACATCCAGAGAGCCCAGCAGTTAGCAAAGACAGCAGGGGCTTTAGATGTTACTCGTACCGGGCCAACTTTTAACGACCCGAGATATACGTCCTCCACGTTATCAATTCCTACCGATGAGCGTACATTAAATGGACTTTATAGATTTTTTATTGAAACAGACCCTATAGTAGGTGCTGCGTTGAAAATGCTTACTGATTTACCGCTTGCTGATTTGCAATTAGGTCAATGCGAGGATAGTGGCATTCAACAGCATTACGAAGAGATGTGGGAGAGAATTAACGGATTAAAACTCTTAACTGATATTGCATCAGAATACTATGGGCTTGGTAATAGCGTTGTGTTCGGTAATTTTAATGAAGCTGATTACATGTGGGACCAGCTGGTAATTTTAAACCCTGATTACGTGAAAATTGAAAGCACTTGGGTAAACCAGCATCCGTTAATAAAGTTGATACCGGATGAGGGGCTAAAAAGAATTGTTCAAACTCAGTCTCCTAGATTTTTGTATGACCAATTACCGCCAGAAATAATTCACTATGTGCTGTTCAACCAAGAAATACCTTTAGACCCAAATAACGTTTTTCATCTTGCGCATTTCAAACGTCCTTATGAAGTGAAAGGGCATTCAATTATAAAACGTATTTTGAAAACTTTAATGTTAGAGGACAGGTACAATCAAGCAAACTTTGCATTAGCAACACGTCATGCAGTACCTCTCACTATTGTTAAAGTTGGCGACCAGAAGAATAATTGGATACCTAGTGACGAAGCTTTAGATGAAGTTCGTGAGTTAATGTCGAGCTACGAATTAGACCCTAACTTCTCTATTATTTATCATTATGGAATTGATGTTCAGTACTACGGGTCAAACGGCAAGATGCTACCTATCAACCCTGAACTAGAAAGAGTTTATAGATTGAAATTTATCGGACTTGGCGTCCATGAGCAGTTGCTTGCAGGTGTGGGCGGTGCGTATTCTCAGGCTTACGTTAACCTCGAAGTTCAAAGGCAGCGGTATCTTAATTTTCAGTTAAAACTTGAAAGTTTTATGCACACAGGGATTTTTAAACCAGTTGCTGATTTGTGTGGGTTTTATAAAGTGAAACAAGCCGTAGCGGGGTTTGGCGGTGTAAGTAGTTATAAATTTGGAAAGGTAGAAGCGACACGGCAATCCATTTTGAGTGCTTACCCTTCTTTAAGAGACCAGCAGGATAATAAACAATTTCAGGAATTTGTAAGGCATAAAACCGCGGAGTACCAAGCCAATTCTGTAAAGCAAACTCGTGAGTATATTTATCCTAAGCTTGACTGGGGGACAATGTCTGCGTCCACCGATGAGAATTTGAAAAATTATGTTAAATGGCTTGTAAAAGAGCGTCCGTACTTAGTAGATGATGCTCTTTTAGCACGATTAGCTAACTTAGATAGAGATACTCAAGAAAAAGCATACCTAAAAGATTTAGAAAGGTCTGCTAAGAGAACGAAAGCTGTAAATAATTTAGGATTATCAGAGTTTACGAAAAATCAAAAAGGTGCTGGCGGTGACTTCGGCGGTGACTTCGGCGGTGGTGGAGACTTAAACTTCGGAGCTGGTGGGGGTGCGGATGCTGGCGCGTTTGGTGGGGGCACTTTTGGAGAAGAACCTAATGCACCTATTGGCGAAAATGGCCCCCCCGAAGCGGCGAATGCTCAAACGCCGAATGTATCGGCGCAGTCTTCTTACTTAGACGAAGAGGAAAAACTTAGGAAGTTAGCTCTCACTGAAGATAGGCTTATTGCTTCTGAGAACTTGAAGCTTATAAAACTTAAAACAGAAGAGGACAAAGCCATTGTTAGGGAGGTATTTAGATGATAAAGTGGAGGAAGATATTTAGACCAGTCATTACAAAATTGGAAAGTGAAACACGAGAGTATTCAATTTCTGGTGAGCCAGAGCAGCTTGATGAGTTAGAAAAAGCATTTAATCTCATTACATATTGTTGTTCAGTCGGTGCGTCGAGGTCTATTTGTCTTCATATCGATGGAGATGGGGCTGCAAACCTAAAAGTGAAGAAGGGTGAGGGGAAGTTGCAAGAAATTGATGATGGTAACGAGTTAGCAACTGAGTCAGATACGATTGATTTTGGGTTTGGGGACTAAATGAGGAATTGGCGTAAAACATTTAGTTGGCAAGTAGTATTTGAAGCCGGCATTAAAGTGCGTGTTGCGGAGTCTGCTCCGGTCGAGGATCGCACTTTTTCAAGTGATGATGGAGAAGACGTAGTTGTTCCGGTCGGTGAGGTTGGTTATGTTTCGGAGGATACTGACCCTGAATTTGATGGTGTAAGCGTGATACTGCCAAACATGCGTGAGTTACTTGGGTCAGTTCCCTTGGTAATGTACAGACAAGATTTAGAGATAATCGATTAGAGGGTACAAAAAATGTTAGTAAAATTTGCAGAGCAACTTGTACAAGCAGTTCCATTAACGGCAAAAACTGCTGGTATGCATGAAAAAAAGATTATACCGGTTAACAATAAGGAGTTTCGGTATTTGAGATTTCGAGCTATTGGTAATTCTGAAGTTGCCGGTCAGAACGGAAATTCTGATTCTTTTCCTTACATGTGGTTCGAAGATGACGAAGACGGATATGGATATAAATCTTTCGTTGGAAAAAGAGCACACCACGAACATAATAGTTCTGAACAACTTGCTGGCAGCATAGGTGATTTACCGGATGCCTACTTAAATAAATTTATTTACCCCGAAGACGTACCCAATCAGCGTTGGATTGATTTATCAGGTAATAAATTTAACGAAAAGAGGGCGTCTATACTATCTATGGCCGGACAACGTGCAGGAGATATTGAAGTGTTGATGCGCATTGACACGACGTTACCTAAATCTGGAACGTTAAACATAAAAACTGAAAATGCGTTAAAGAGAATAATTAGAGCGATTGATAGCGGGCAGGTGTTAACATGCAGTATGGGCACTAATGTTGCTTACTCAACATGTAGTGTTTGTGGCAATGAAGCAAGATTTGCTTCTGATTACTGTACACATCTAACAAAGCGAAAAGGTGCTTTTACTGTTGTGACAGCTAACGAGGTTCGTGATTTGCTTACTAAAGAAAAATTGCGCCCAGAATGGTTGAAGCATTTAACAGCAAGTATGGCAGATGTTGATGAGATTTTAAAAGGAAACTCTAATAAGAGTATTGCGTTAAAAAACGTAGAATTTAATCATAAATTATCTTTCTTTGAATTATCTGTCGTAGGTATTCCAGCGTATGCAGCAGCCAAACAGCTGGAAAAAATTGCAAGAAAGACAGACGAAGACAGGAAAGAATATTTACGTAGATTGGCTAAAGAATTTGGTGAGGACACGATTATTGACTTATATGAGATACTGCAAGAAGAAGGAAGAATCTCATCAATGTGCTCGGTTAACTAGAAAAACACAGTGAGAACGATAAGGCATACATATCAACCTGAAAGATCTTCTTTATGTGGGCAGACGTGTGTTGCTATGATTACTGGAAGGCCGCTACCTGACGTAATAAAAAATTTATTTAGCGGTAAGACTGGGGGTACATCTACTAAGGACGTAATGTCTGCTTTGCAGAAAGCAGGTGAAAAGACGTCAAGTTTAGAGAGAGTGAAAAAAACTACGGTTTTTGACACTCTATCTTTATGTAGACTGCATTTTGTCGGCGAGAAAAATCATAGTCATTGGGTTGTGATAGCAGAGGTGGGAGGCAAGATGTCTACATTCGACCCTAGTATAGGAGTGTACGTCGGTTTTAAAGCAGATTCCTACCCGACATCATATTTGGAGATTAAGGATGCCTAAAAAAGAAACTAAGACGCTTTACAAAGGGGAGTGGGTTAGTCTTGTCAGCCCTATCGATGAGCCTTACGAAGTTTTAGACGAACCAGACGTAGTATTTGTTTTACCGGTTCGCAGAGTACCTTTGATGCTAGGAGACGTTAAAACTCGGCAACACAAAATTGGTATTAGGAAGGAAGTGTGCCCGCCATATAATCTTAAGGACGAAACGGGAGAAAAGAGTTACTATACGATAATTTCAGGAAAGATTGATGGCAAGGAAAGTGCAAAGGATGCTGCTATTCGAGAATTGAAAGAAGAGTCTGGTGTTGAATACGAAAAAGGTACAATATATGAAGTATTTAACAATTTACCTGTATGTAAATCAACTGACATGCGAGCAACTCTTATTTTAATAGATATTGATGAAAGTGAGAAGGAAGAAGCTGAAGGTGACGGGACAGAGTATGAGGAGAAGAGTAAAACAATATGGGTTACTTGGAATGAGTTAGGTGATATACTAAAAAAGCCAAATAAAGATTTTCTGTTACTAGCGGTATACTCGTTGGTGCAGGGACATATTCATGACAAAAGTGGTGAAGTGATAGGGTTTACAAAAATCGGGGAATTGGAGGGTGCGATGATTCAAAAGATTGCTAGTTTAGGCAACGGATACTACTCAATTGATGATAGCGACGTAGTCGCTGATACTGCGTTAGTAAATCAATTACTGCAAAAACAATCTTTCATGTCAGACGAAGAAGTGAAAGATTTTCTTAGCTCGTTTCAGCCCGGTCAAACAAAAAACTTTAAAGTAAAAGCTAACACTGGAGTTGTAGTTAATTTATACGAAGTAGATTACCCCGCACCTCCCGACCCTAACGAAGAAACTCAAGAGTTAGCAAAACATTTGGATGAGTATAAAGATTTTGTATCTCAAAACATATTCCCTGACACTCATATAGAAGATATCGTTGTGGACGAAAGGTCAAAAATTCTAGGCCCCTCTAAGAAAAAAGTTGCAAAAGTTGGGTGGAGAGAGAAACTAATTATTAGCCGTTAATTATACACCTTAAGAGACTTGCGAATGGATAACCAGATTCAAATAGAAAAAACGATTTTTAATAACTATGATACGGTCATATTAGACCTTGACGGAGTAGTTTGGGACTGTTTCTCCCCCAGCGGTTCAGGCGTAGGGGCTTATGCTACCGACTCACCTTATACATTAGAAAATGACTTTTTTGTGAAAGACGTAAATGGATGCGTCATAAGACTTAGCCCCGGCGTTCGAGAAGTGATTCAGTTTTTAGCCGATAATGATAGAAATCTTGGTATTATGTCAGCTGGAGAGAAGGATGATACACCGTACGATGCTCAACCTTCAATTATGTTGCTTAAAAAGTTTGATTTACTTAAGTACTTTAATTACGACGTTATTATTAAGAGGCTAGATAATATTCCTGATAATAAAGGTTCCTACGTAAAGCCTTTAGGTAAAACACTTTTTATAGACGACCGTGCAGAAAATTTACAGGATGTTTCTGAAAAGAGTGATATTGATACCTTATCAAGAAAAGCTTTTCAAGCTTGGATACAGTTATTGCAGCCGGTTAACACCGGGCTTAAATTAGGGTCTCAAAAACTTGCTGATTATTTTTTTGGCGATGACGATGATGACAGCGATGATGACGAGAATAATATTTTTAAGTTTAATTTAGATGACGACTGGCGTGAGCGGCAGCGGAAGTTTATAGAAGAGATACGTAAGGAAAGAGAAGAGTATGAAAAGATTAGCAAAAGAAAAGAAACTTTATTACATAAAGAGCTTCCTGAGATATTAAAAGGCATTATGTATAGTGAATTACCGATACAGGTTCGGCAGTATGTTGAAACTCGTTTTGCAAGTGTTTTTACCGACCATCCTGAAGCAAAAGCTTTTCTTGAAAGTGTTACTATCGACATTTTACCGCGTAGGAGCGGGTATGGTAATATTGCAGAGTATTTTAAGGATACCAATCGAATTGAATTTTATTATTCCTGGCAGTATGATAATGTAATACATGACCTTGCTACCGGTAAAAAAGATTTATCCAACGCAGCAGAATTGAGAGCATATTTTATAGATAAATATTTTAATCGTTATATAATTCATGAGTTGGTTCATTCAATTCAAAATTTTTTCACATCAAACAATCTTACTCATTCCGATGTAGCAGCTTATCCCGACGAAGAGCATCCTGAATATTATAAGTTTGGAGATATATATCATAATGACCCTGGTGAAGTTCAAGCAAGAGAAGTTGCAGAGAAGTTTAAGTTTAATAAAGCAGAAGAAAAAGCTAGGAAGAATAAATACGGTCTTGGGTATTCTTACAGCAGTGAGTTAAAAAGACAAGCCTGGTTAATGCCTAAGAATCTTAAAGTTATTTCAGAGGAACTTTCTTTACCGGAAGGTTGGAGGTCAATGTATGCTAAAAACAAATTTTCTGAGAAGCTTATTATAGCCCCTGACGTGAGTAAAGACCCTTTCAAGTCTTTGTGGAACAGTGAAGAGTGCCCTGAAGACATGACTTTTGCAGATTATGAATTGAATTATATAAAGCAGCATCAAGGTGGGGTAAAAGCTATTGCGTTAAATATTGCGAGTCAGTTACGAGATTTAGGAGTAAGTGGGTTTAGTGTTGAATTCAACCGAGCGGGGTCTGCAGCAAGTAATAGTATTGCGTTTAAGTGGGACGTGCAAAGAAGCATTATGAAAAGGCCACGTGAGGTAATTCGTGATTTGATTGATTGGGATATTAGAAGAGAGAATATTTATAATGTTAGGGGCTCTGCTGCATTTATTAAAATTTTCTTGAAATACCCTCCTCAGTCTCCAGCAGGTTTGCTAGTTGCTAAAAAGATAATTGACGCCGTTAAAGTAAATTATGGGCTAGATGCTTTTGTGTCGACTGATTCGAGGCAAGGTGCAGAAGTTCGGCATCATATTATGGTACTGATTCCAAATAAGATTCAAGACTCAGCAGCTAAGTTTAGTTGGCAGCTAACAATGTTGAAAGCGGGAGATGGAGTTTGCGATGCTGAAACTGGAGAGAATTATCGGGTAGTAAAAGTCGGCAGTCGAGATGAATTGCTTGACTGGGTGCGACAAAATTTTCCAAGTTACGTTAAGAGTAGCGCTCTTTGGTTTACTATAGAGACTGCTTCTGATGACGTAAAAGATTATTTAGTTATTGTGGCAGGTCTAGGTGACCAGTATTTATCGGCTAAATTGCCTGAAGAGGTTTTTACAAATGAGGAACTCGATAGAATTAAAAACAGCAGTGATTATAAACACACTAGTTTGTATATTAAAAATAACTTAAGATTTGGAGTTAATAATGAGAACGCGAGTGAAGAAAATACGGAAAATAACAACCCCGAAGGTTCGGAAGACCATTCGCAAATCGCTGATGAGAACCCACCACAAAACAATGAAGAAGCTGAGCTAGCCGTTTACTACCCGGACGTCGATGACTTGATTGAAATGCACGATGAAATAATTGGCGATTACGGTGGTAGACTCGGAATCATAGAAGGCGGTCAAGCAAAGCTTGAAGCGGCAATCGGACGTATGCAGTCGGGGTTTAGCGAAGAAGAATTCTACCCGTCAATAATTGAAAAAGCAGCTGTACTAGTGCACTCGATCGTTACGTCACACCCTTTCGTAGATGGAAATAAACGAACAGGATTTATTGCTGCTTTAGAATTTTTGCATTTTAATGGGTTTGTGATGGGTGAGTCTGAGAGGTTTGCTGATATTATTATTCAAGTTGCTAATGATGAAGGCAAGTATGAACATTTATTAAAATGGCTGCAGGAAAATTCTCACTCTATCCAAGACAAGCATAAATTAACAATTCACAAATTAACGAGTTTGAAATTTTCCACTAAAAATCATGCTCGGAATTTACTTGCATTATACCAAAATGAATTAGCTTACAGTAAAGTAAAGTATAAGATGAAAGAGGGGCTGGACGTTGCAGATGAAGAAAATGTAGCTTATTTAATTGCTAAGACATCTTTACCTTCGCAGTTTGCTCAAGCAGTTTCTTTCCTTACTAAAACAGTACAGGAGTCGATTGATTGGGAAAAGATATACGGTGATGAAACTAGAACGGGCGAAAGTAGACCTGAGGAAGGGGCTCAGAGGAACCTCATGCAGGACATGAATAAGTGCTTGGCTGGCTTGCAGAGTATCAATACTAATTTTACAGACGAAAATTCTTGGCCGGAGACGCTCATTGCAATAGACAACGTAGTTAATCTCATGCATATTGATTTTCCGTATATAATGCATTTAATGTTTGCTGAGGCTGACGAAATTGATGAAGCAAAGCCTGAAGGTATAAGTGTGGCTGAAGATAGTGAGCTTGAAGATGACTGGGAAGAATTTCATGACTTTCTAAAGCAGCAAGGTAAAGACCCGTTAAATGCTTTACGTAATATTTCATCGCTGAGGTTTAGTTGGGATGAAGGCAGAGTAATTTGGTATGTGGTTGCAATAGTACAGAGTTCAAAGGATTATAAAAATCATCTACTTGCTATCACTTTTGTGAATCCAGCGTTTTCCGATTTGAATGAAGAAACTGATTTGTCAACCCGGCTCGAGGAGACTCAAAAACTGGTGCGAAAATATGCGCATTTGTACTTTGAAGGGCTATCAGGGTCGGTAGATGCAGATTCTTACGAAGATTGGCAAGCATCCTCCGTTCAAATTGCTGGAATGAAGCATGAAAAATTGCCTTGGTTATATGAAAACTATTCAAAGGCTGAAATTGCAAAGCTGGAAACTAATAAGTATCTGGTGACAAAAGACGAAATTTTACATCGATAAGGTTATACTTTCATAAACAAATTATTGAAAAGGCTAAAATGAGACCCTGGAGACAAATTTTTGCTGTAGCTGCTACGGAGAATTTTAAACCTTACAAAGCAGAGACCGGGCAGACTATCCCAAACCATGCAAAGTTTACCGGTGATGAGATTCCAAAAACTGGCGACCCTGCAAAAATTGAACTAAACGCCTGGCGCAGCGGTGACTCGAAGTTTAGAAGCTACAAGGATAGCGAAGATAAGGACCAATATACCTCGCTAGTTGTGAATGACCATGGGCGAGCAGAGTCAGCAACCGGTATTGGAAATTTGTACCCTATTAACAAGCAAGCCAGAAGTTCATATGCTTGGCAATTGGCAAGTAGTAAACTAGAAGACTTCAAACGATATTGTATTGAAGCAATTGACGAAATTGAACCAGAGCATGCTGTTGAAATAACTACTGACCAGGCTCAGCTAAATCTTAATAAGATTAAAGAAAAGATTCAAAATGCTGAAGGTGTCGATGCTATTGAATCGGCGATTGTTCCAGAGTTTGATCTTTATTACTTCACAATGCTTTTAAAAGGATTTGTCGAGACAAAGGAATCAAGCCTTAAAAGACAAAGTTGGCGAAATTTTCGGCAAGTAGATTATAATTCTGATATTGAGCGAGGGTGGGGTTGGGAAAATAGTAACAAGATACGGAAAGAAAACGTTGTGAAAGTTAAAGACCTGTATTACTATTTTGTAAAGCCTATCAGAGTTTCACAGATGGTTGCTGGTCAGATTTACGGTGACTCGTACAAAAAATTTAATTCTGGTTACGATGTAATTATTTTTAATGGGTTCACCGACATGGATGATAAATACGGGAACTCAAATATTGTCAAATTTAAATCAGCAAAAGAGCTTCTCACAGCCTACGGAGTGCGCTCATGGAAAGCTCTTGAAGCAAAACAGAAAGAATTAGCCAAAGAGAGATACGCAGCTGACGACTACGGCCATGAGTCTTATATGTCAGCCACGGACTTGGAAACAAAAGATTCAGGTGCATGGTATTACTTATTCGAAGGAAGATGGGTGCGCGGGTCAGGTGCTGAACCATTAACGTTTTGGGAGGTGGAAGAGGTAAGTGCAAGTAATGTTGAAGCAGGTCTAAAAACGAAGAGCTGGAAAGTAATACCTGATATTACTCCAACTCAAAGGCGAGCTATTTTAATGACAGGTAGAATTGACCATAAAATTCTTGATAATTACTATAACATGGACCTTTCCAATTGGGTTGAATTTAACATGCCTGGGCTAGGAAGAGTATTGATTGCTGCAGACGTGTTTAGATACATAATCGCAGTACAGGAAGGTGACGACGTCAACCAATATGAAGTTAGCTATGAAGATTTGGCTAGTGAGGGTGTTAATCCATATGATTTTCAGGCTGTTGTGGAGCACAGAGTTATTAACGATGGAAGTATTGACTATTCCAATGAAGGTACAACCTTGGATGAGCTTATTGAGGACGGGGGAGAATCTGTCGTAAAGATATCAAAACAGTTGGATAGTATTAAGAAAAAAAGTTGGCAGGAATTAGAATCAGCAGAGACAATTGCTCAAGACACAATGAATGCTTTCGCTTATGACTCTTACGGGTGGAAATATTGGTTAAAATTAACTCAATTTTTTCTTGATTGGGGGTTGACTGGCGTGGAAGTTGAATGGATTTTAAGGTCCAAATGGGTTAGGTGGTTGCGTGACAGAGCTGAGTTTGACGTGCGTGATGTTGGTTTTGCACGTAATTTTAGAGAGGTTTTAACCGAAGCAGAGTCCGATAAGGACAATATACTGAGAGATGCAACAAAATCTGTGAAAGAGAGTAGTTTAAAAAATACGAGGTCGCAAATGAGCAAGTGCAGAGACTGGAGAGGTTTACTTAAAAAAGCTGAAGTGTCATTTAACCAAAAGCCTGACGGAACTGTTTCAATTGATGTCACAACACCGCAGGAACCTTTACCTAAGGCCGACGAAGAAGTTGCTGAAATGAAAGCAGATGAGGAACAGCCTGTACAGCCGGCAAAGAGTACAAAAGATGCTCAGTTAAAGTCAAAAGTATCTTGGGCGGATATTGGCAACGATCAAGGAGATACGTTACGGGTTAAAAAACGAGTAAGAACTGTAAAAGACTTTGAAGGTGAAGAGTTGCAAGACTTGTCTGAAAAAGACTTACATATTCTTGCTCAAGCTATTATGGCAAAACATTCTCCAGAAGAAGTAGTGCCGGAAGACGTTGTAGATTTTTTAGCGGACCATAACATTAAGTGGCATTCGGATATACCAGATATTTATGGTGCGGATGATTTTTGGAATGACTTTTTTTTAATGCAATTTAGTGCGCTGTCACCGAATAAGAAAGTTTTTAGCTGGAGAAAAATGTTTAAGAAAGCAGAAGTGTCGTTTAATCAAAAACCTGATGGAACGGTTACTATTGATGTAACAAATCCACCTATACCGCAACCGCATCAAACTCCTGTTCAGACAGAACCGCAAGCTACTTCTGTTCCAGAGACTAATGAGAAACAGCAGAAAACAGAGAAGCCAGTAAAAGAGTCATTGTTATCGAGAACTATTGGGAGAATTAAAGGGATTACAGGGAAACATGCGGCAAATAAGGTAGCATGGCAAGATTTTCGACTATCTCTTGACGATATTGCTGTTGGAGACAAAGTTCGTGTTGACCCTCAAGAACTCGATGAAGTAATGAACTATTACGACACAACTAATGCTGGTAGTACATTTAACTTAAATGATTATTATGAACATACCCCAAACAAAGCTGCTGAGGTTCGAAAACTGTTTGAGACTGTAATTTCAAATGAGTTTGGATACGTTATGAAGAAACTTTTCACCGAGAATAGTGTCTTAGTTAATTTTACAGGCAACTATGGGGATATTTTAATTCCGATGCCTGTGACTGCATTAAAGAAAGTTTCTGAGAAAGCGAAGAACCCTCCCGTTGATTTACCTAACGTGGATAACCCAGAGAATTTAATTAACCCTGAATTAGGTCCAGCACAAGCTTCTGTAAAGCAATGGATTATAAAAAAAGCAAACGGGTTTGCTTTGGTAGGGAGAGAATGTGACGAAAGGTGTGGAATTTTTATTGTAAAATATCCGGAACATGGGACGTTGATTAAATCGGCGTCGTTGCAAGATGTACCAGAAAAGGCTATTCAAAAAGAAATTCAAAGTAAGAACGGACACACTTTTGATGAGCTAATTAGCCGGGGAGTTTGGGAAACAAAATTTGATAATTACGTGAAATTGCAGGAGTAAAAGTATTTTACTGTTGTTTGACTTCCTTGTATTATAACAAATATAAGTTTTATACACAATAGGAAGGAAGTAAGATGACAGAAAAAGAAAGAAAACCAGCTGTTGTTATACTAATAATTGTTATTTGCAGTCTTGCGCTCTTCATCGGTATATTAGGTGCGGTATTTGGTAATCCTGCAACCTGGCCTTTCGTTAAAAAATCTCCTGTTACGTTCGAAATTACGCCAGCAGATAATAAATCTTTTGAGTTAGACTTAGTTCGAGAAGACTTACAAACCTACGGAACAATTTCAGCCAGAGTGCAAAATATTATTTTAACTGAAATTGACTCCTGCTCTATGGAGTATAAAATTCCAATTGGGTTGCTGCATTCTATTTTCAGAGTAGAGTCAGAGTACAAATTTAATATTGATCACCCTACTGTTACAATAAAATTACACGGGCAGATTATTAAGACGCATGCGACGGGTCTTGGGGGCGTAATGTGGGCGATTTGGCAAGATTCGTTAAAGGCTCATAATATTGCACAGGCAGAAACAGACCTTTACCTACCGGATATCAATATTCATGCTAGTAGCTATATATTATCTTTAGCTATAAAAGATGCTCTTAAGAATCGTCAGACCGGGAAAGGACTACTTGACAAAATAATTAGAAATTATTACGGTGCGTACAGTGATATGTATATGTCAAAAATGGAAAGAGTTACTTCTGATCTTTGGATGAAAAGGATTACGAAAACAATTTTGAAAGATTTTGTTAAGCCTAGCAGTATAATTACACACAACTAAAAATTACAGGTACAGTCAATGGATGATGCTAAAAACCCGTCAGAGCCATTTCTTCAGAAATTTATTGGGAAAACATATAACTATTTAACGGTCTTAAGTTATGTTGAGACGAAGGTGTATGGGAAGACTAAAGTAAAGATACATAAAGTGCATTGCAGATGTAAATGCGGGACTGAAAAAGATATTTGGTTAAATAATTTATTATCCGGAATGACTAAAAGTTGTGGGTGCAGACCATACGAGACGAAGTTGGGAAGAGTATCTGTGCGGAAGGAAACAAAATATCATTATCGACTGTACAAGAATATGATAAAAGCTTGTTATCATAAATCTTTTTACAGGTATTCCGTTACTGGCGGGCGAGGCATTAAAGTTTGCAGTAGGTGGTTAGCTTCATTTCCTAATTTTATGCAAGACGTAGGAACTCGGCCTGGCATAGAGTACGTCTTTACTAGGAAAGACCGGACTAAAGATTTCACTAAAGAAAATTGTACGTGGGAGTTAATTCAGGAAAATTACAAAAGAAGACATAGTAGCCGTTCGTTAACTGTCGCAAACCTGGCCAGAAAAACAGGGTATTCACGTGAACGAATAAGACAGCTTAGTGGGATTAGTAAACAGAGAACTGGATGTGTTATTTTAACCCCTTATATTGAAAGCCGTCGACAAAGAAAGAATGGAGTTGTTCTAACTTTTAATAGTAAAGCAATCCAATTTTTAATCAATAGAAAAAATCAATTTAGTAAAGAGAGTAAACTTGAGTAAATTACATATTGAAAAAGGTTTGCGAGCATGGTCGTCCAGGGTATTTTGTGGTCGGAGTATACCGTTTGAAAATCGCGTTATAAAATCTGAAGTGAGCGGGTTACTTAGTTTTCATAGAACTTCAAAACATTTTTGCAAACAATGTTTATCTCTGTATAGAGTTCAGTTAAAAAAGGCTCGTGCTAAGAATAAGCAGATGAGTAAATGAAATAAAAGAAGGAAAGTAAAATGACGTCAAAAGCAGAAATTGCCAGTTGGCTGAAACGGGGAGTAGACCAAAATGCTACACATTGTATCATAGTATGTGATACGTTTGACTATACTGATTATCCGGTGTACGTCAAAGAGGGAGAAAATGTGAAAGAGATAGAAGCTACGTATAACAAAAAAAGCATGCAGAGAGTTATGGAAGTTTATAACTTAAAAGAGGATTTAACCGCTCAACTGGCTTTGGAAAGAGTGTCTAACTATTAGAGGTGAGAAATGCATCTAACAGAGTTAAGTTTACCAATTTTTGAGTTTTTGAAACAGAACATAATCGGTATTGACATAGGCGCACTCATTTTAATTTGTATTTTAGTAAAAATCGTATCAGTGCTTGACAGTCGCAGTATAAAATTTTATTTACTAAACTTCATACTAGTATGCGGTAGCGTGGCGTTGTTTCTTATTCTACTTTTTGTGACTGTGATATGTAAATTTGTTATTTAAAAAGGAGTACTAGCGTATGTTGGGTAAAACTAGGGAAGATCTAAAAGCTGTTGTAATTGAGCGTATTTCAGACATAGCTATTGTGGAGGTTGAAAGTATATCTGAAGAGTCCTCTCTCACTGATTCTTTTGGACTTGATTCTCTTGATATAGTTGAGTTAAGCATGGGGCTGGAAGTAGATTTGCACATCCATATCGATGACGATAACATGGACAAATTTACAACGGTGAAAAGCGTCATAGATTTTTTAGACACTCATTATAACTCGGAGTCTATTAGTGGATACCGTAGCAGTGACCATAAGAGAGCATAATAATTGTTCGTGCATTAAATGCGGAGCTATAAAGTCTTTAATGTTCATAATTGGTGAGTTTCGTATGTGCGAGGATTGTAAAGCAAAAGAGTTTGGTAATGTAACATCGTTCGGGTTGCATGACCTGGCTTACCGACAATATTTGTTTTGGAGAGATATCTATTACGCGGAAATGAATAAAACAAAATAAAAAGTGGAGCTATGAGTTTAATCCAATGTGAAAATTGTGGATGCCTACAGAGAGTTTGCAATAGGTAAAGTAGCAACTATGTATGAAAATCAAATAGACGAAGAACCTGATAGCAGCAGTAACTAAGTTCGAATAAATAGGTAGTTAAATGAAAAGATTTTTTCAAGGTTTACGCCATTGGCTGAAAAACCCTATTATCGTGATAGGAGCGTTTATAATTTTTTTTGCTATGTTAATAGCTTTAAGTAATATATATTTTATTCATTTGGATTTATTGATTACCCCACCTGAACCTTGGGCCGAGTATTCAATTGGGTCGTTTAATGATACGTTACTCGTACAGATAAGAGACACATCAAAAGACCACGTAGGCACTTCTATTGATACTATTTTGTCGCCGAGTATGTTCTACACATCCCCAAGACTAGGAGTTAGTGCTGTTTTGAGTGTAAGAGGCGTGGATAGCACCAGGAAAGTAAAATTTTTTGGGGTCAAGATATACGGAATACAAGACACTGTGCTATACCAAAGGCCGCTATAAAAACTCAGTTAAATATGAAATAGTTTTTCAGGAGGAATTAAATGTTATCAGAAAATCAATTAAATAAGTTTCCGTTAATAGAGGCGGTAGTGGACACTGCTAAGAAAGTTCAAGTTGAATGGAATTTTGATGAATCGCAAGCAGACCCTATTCATCAAAAATTTAATACAGAAGCTTTTCTCACAGAGTTGCGTGAGTTAGTTTTATTGCATTCTGAAGAAGTTGAAATGCGTGATACAATAATTGAAGATTTAGTTGGGAGAGTCACTGACCAGGCAGGAAGATATCTCCTAATCATGAATCTTTTAGAGAAAAAATTACGTCATCAAAAAGGCTGGGCTGGGTTAGAAGGTTTGGAAACAATTGAAGAAGTGATAGCTTTTTTAATCGACTGGTATCATAATAGCTGTGAGAAGATGACTGTTACAGAGGCGTTTAAAACTTCAAAAAAGAGAAAAGTGCTTTCTGAGTTTAGCCCTGAACAAATTGATGTTATAAAGTATCAAGTTCGGGTTTGGCCCCAAACCTATAGCATTATGAGAGCTATCGAGGAACTATCGGAGCTTGTAGTTGTATTGACGCATCATTGGAGAGGAAAAAATATGGACACAAGCAAGGTACTTACAGAGATTGCTGATGTAAAGATTGCTACTACTCATATGGAGTTGAGATTCGGGAACTGTCAGAAGTTTTTAGATGCTAAAGTTGGTAAAGATACATAGCTGTAGAGGCGATTGTTAACTCATTTTTTATTTGTAGAATAGGGTGTGATGTTGCGGTTAAAAGCAAAAAACTTAAAGTTTTACAAAGAAGAGAACGGCGTGCGGTATTTTCTCTGCACTGGTGATGTCTGGATGATTGCCTTTAAAAATCAGCAGTTATATGATTATTTCCCCAACCATCAGCACATAGGAGCACGAGAATTTTTTTATCGAGGTTACGTACAAGTTGTGTACGTTAGTAGTTTTGCATAAGGTTTTATTTAAACGTAATGTGTAACATGCAGGAGAGTGAAAATTGGTAATTAACGGGTTAGGTTTGCTTATTATTGGTCTGGTATTGTTTGGGGTTATAAAAATTGTAGCCTACACAATTGAAATTCATAGACAAAATATTATACTGCATGCACGGCTCGGTGACGAGTCATACGATTGGATTATAAATGGGGCAGCTGCGGACTTTAAAACTGATTATCCTAGATACTACATACTAAAATTTAGAAGACTAAAGATAGCTGTGGAAAGAACTATTAAAAGAACTATTAAAAGTGCACGAAACAGTCAATTGCAAATTCAATTATTTGGAAATCCTGAATGTTAACCGCAGAAGGTAGTGACGAGATGGGTGATAGCTCTTTGAAAGAGATGAAGGACAAGAATACTATAGATACGTACTTAAAAGTATTTCAGAATTTGTCAGAACGAGATAGACTAATACTTGTATTATATTATTATGAACATTTAACGTATGCTGAAATTGCACGGTTGCTAGGTATACCTGAAGTGAGAGTTGAACACTTTTTCACCGATTTTCGGAACACCATGCCAGATTTTGATCTTGATATAATTTTAAAAGAGAGGTTAAGCGATGAAAGTATTTAAGCGGATTTTTGAGTTTTTCTCTACTGGTAAAAAAGATTCTAAAGAGGATTCTAAATCTGAAGGTATGAGAATGATGACTTCTGAATCATACGACCATATGAGAGACACATACATAATTTCTTTTGATTCTTTATGGACAGGCGGGTATGGTCAGGAACTGGAAGCAGTAGGTAACCCTGTCAGCCCCCCAAGAAGTGGCGGGAGGTCTCGTAAGCGTAGAAAAGCTTTACAGAGTTTAAGAAAAACTGTTAAGCCTATCGACGTAGTGGGTGAGTTAAAGATTGCGCCGAGAAAGTTTGATTTAATTGGACTGGAAGATAAAATAACTTTGTTGAAAGACGCTCAAACTTACATTTCAAATCGAGGCGGCGGTACGTATACAAAAGAAGACGTAGATGGTATGCTTGTATTACTTGAAAATAGAAAAAAGTACAATGAGCATAGAGTTTACTTTGATTCGCTTGATACGACTGAGCAGCAACAAATTGACGCTTTACTTGCTAAGTACAAACTAGTACATAAATCTGCTGATATTTTTATTCCTGAGTTTCCTGCTGAAGCAATACAGGCAATGAAAACTTTCACTGAAGTAACAGAAAAGATCTGTAACAAGAAGCCCAAGTTTACTGTTATTGCCGGCGAAGACTTATTTCAGAAAGTCTATCAAAGAAGAGACCCTATTTTACTTGCGTCATCACCGTTTGGATTATATTATTACATACTAGGCGCCTGGGACAAAGAAATGTTAATTTTATCTGAGCTGTAATTCGGTGACAGGAGATTGAAATGAAAACGAAGTACAAATTTATTCATTTTGTAAAAGCAAGTAAAACGGAACAGGAACCTGGTGACAAAGACCAGTGGGAATGCCGGAACAATAAATCAAACGACATTTTAGGTATATTGTTTTACTATAAACCTTGGCGGCAGTATTGTTTTACTCAGTACAAACAGGATGTAATATTTAACAAATCTTGCCTTTTGGACATCTGTAATTTTATTGATAAGTTGTCCAAGAAGTAGAGTGTAGTGTTTTTATCAATGAGGTAATTTAAATGGTCAAGTTACAGAGGCAGTCTTATTTAATACTTTACGCGCTTGCTCTTGGTTTTTTAGAAGCACTTTGTGCGATTATTCTTTTCCCGTACGTGCAGACAACAGTTTTCAGCGCATTTGTTGTATTCTGTTATTCACTTCTTCAAGGTATGTTAACGTTAGTAGTACGTGACATAATGCACGGGAAGGATAAACATAAAATAAAATAAAATAAAATAAAATAAAATAAAATAAAATAAAATAAAGAGAAAAATTAGGTGACTATATGACTAGAGAAACTTTATTGTATTTAAAAGTGAACAAGGTAACAGCTTATCACAGGCATGGAAACAAAATACCGGACAAAGTTCTTGACGAGTTAGTAAATGCTCAAATAGCGTTTGAGGCTCAGGTAAAAGAAAATCGCAGTCTACCTGAAAATGTTGAAACAAAAAAAGAGTTTTTAGCTGAGTTTACTGCATTCAGAGGCGACTTACCTGAGAAAGTACCAAGTGGCCGAACAATAAAAACTTTTACTGATTCTGAGGAACTTTGGAAGTGGTTTCAGAAGAGGTTCGTTGATAAAGCAGCGCTGACCACTGTAATGAGGAACTTAATAATGTCGAATCATAAATTAGGGGTTGCTGAGTACGAGAGAGACCCGAAGTATAATAATGAACATTTTCACTACAAGGCGGAAATGGCTGCAATTAAATTTATGGAAGTTTACATGCCTGAACTCTTAGAGGGACTTTTAGAAGAACTTTTAGAAGAACTTTCAAAAAACGAGCAATAAGTTGTATGAGCTATCCGACTGTAAATGTTATTGTGTTAACAGATTTTGAGCATCGGGAATTACAAGAACTATTACATAATCATATCCACTCTAAGACCACAAAAAGTAATTATATTAGCAATCTCTCCACTCGGAATAGAGCTTTGAAAAAGTTTATGAATCCTACTATCGCAAATAAAGGTCAGAAGATTAAAGTGTGAGTTATACGTAAAAAGGAGGCAAATTTATGATTACAAATATTAAAGGTCTTTATTATTACGATTACGTCGGGAGACAACCTTACTATGCCGTTAAAGTACCAGCAGCGAAAAGTAAGTATATTGAAAAAGTATTTCCTATTTCTAAGTTTGGTAAGAAAGAGGCTAAAGCAAGAGCTATAAAGTTTCTTAAATGGGCTCGAAAACAAAAACAAAAGTAAATTTAGCATACAGAGGGGAAAATGAAAAAGTTATTTATACTAGTATTTTTTATTGTGTCGATTTTTGCGAAAAGAAAAACGTCAGTAAGAGTTGTTGATACTGACATAGACTTCGAAAATTCTGATACATGGGGAATCTGCTAAGGGCTGTCGTAAAAAGGTCATGACTCTTTGTATGATAATAGTGTAGTAAATATATAAAAGTAAATGTAAGGAGCTGTCATTATGGGATTAACTGATAGAGAAATACTAGCTAATAGCCTCGATAAAGCTATAGCTAATGGTTTCGTGCATTCTGAAGGTGCCTATTACGAGCAAATGGATATAGAGTATGACCTATTCCAATTAAAGGCATATTATTCTATCATATTCTCACATCCATTTGCCAAAGCATTTTGGGGTAATAAAGTAGTTGATGATAGAAATGGTCAAGCGTTCATCAGACCTCAGTATGATTTTGTTGAGGATAGCAATGACAAAGAATTCCCTGATACTCTCGGAGAATGTTATGCTTGGCAATATCATCTTCAACAAATGGTAATATCCGATAATCCTATTCAATATCTAAGGAGATTTTTATGAAAGCGATAATGGTTATAAATTATCAGTAGTTACAATTAACTCTGGCGAAGTTGATGACCCGCTTTTGGTGGGGGATCAAGAAAGGCAAACGCTATTTGATAGATTGGTGGGACAATGATATAAGTATTGACAAAATAAATTTATCTTAGCCCGCTTATCGCTATAACGAAGCTCCGGCGGTTAATTTGCCGACCATAATAAAAAGGAGAAAATATGGAAGAATTAGAAAAACAATTAACAGAATTATGGAAGAGTGCGACAGTAAAAGATGGTTGGGGCTATGATATAATAGAAGCAGATAAAGATGGGATGACTAAAATAACTACTGAATGGATTAAGAAAAATTTTGTTCCGCTTAAGTTGCCAGTTAAACCAGCTTGCGATGAACAAATATTACAAGCTAAAATTGATGAAAATGAATATTGGCTAAATGATCTTAATAATTTAGGTGTGGAGTGGACAGAATACACGAAAGATGATTTTAGGGATAGAATTGAAAAGCTAAAAACAAGCAAGTCGGTTTAACGGCTCCGGCGGGTAACTTGCCCCGCCAGAACTTTATCAAGGCACGGCAGGAATAGTTCGGAAACTTGGAATAAATAAATCAGAGGAAGCGATGTTAAAAAGAATAATTGAAAGAATAAATGAAGTGGAAATAACGTTTAAGGGTGGTTATGCCTTATGTGTCTCCCTAATATTATTTTATACATTTATGGCACTGGTTGCTTTACTGTTCAAAATAATAACAAATTAGCTTCCGGTCATAAGCCAAGTTGACCCGTTAGTTATCCGCGCCGAGAAGACTTGAGAGATGCTAAATAGAAAGAGGTAAAAATTAAAAAATTGAAAGGAGCGACCTTTATGAGTAAGTGTAAAGAAGTAGATGCAAAATATTTTGAAATTGTAGAAATGACGGACGATGAAAAAATAGAGATGTATCTGACAAGGACAAGTCATTTGGACTTAGCAAAAATGCACGTTGAGTTAGAAAAAGCCTATGCAATTTTAAGATTACAGGTGATGACTCAGCCAAATGACGAGCTTTATGAATACTTAACCACAAGCGGAGAATGAAAGCTGCTTTTAATTTTTACGCCGGAGCCGTTATCCGCAGACGAGTCTTCGAGGCTGCGGATAACAGATACGCAACTTAAAAGATTGCGGAAATAGAAAACAGAACTTGGAGGTATTAAAATGTTACATATTGATGGACTTGTAAATAATGCAACCCAAATTGATAATAAATGGGTAATCGCCAGACCAGAGAATTACAAATATAGATCTTTAATAGAACGTATTAAAGATGCTTGGTTTGTATTTACGGGCAGATATGAGGCAATAAAATTTTATAAACAATAGCAATTCTTTTAGAGTTGCAAGTTAAAACAGCCTTTGGGCGACACAGGAGGACATAATGGATAAAAGAATATATGTGGTAAATGAGGATAGTGATTTTTTTGGTTTTATAATACCAAAAGGAAGTGTTTATAAAAAAAATCCCAAAAACAAAGATTACTATAATTGCTATAAAGAAGAAAATGGGATGATGATAATATCGCCAAGCTATGATTTACACTTTATGGTAGTTGAGAACAATGAGCGTTTTATTAAGACTTTTGCGGTTTAAGCCCAAAGGTCTTTTTAACGAGATGAGGCTAACACGCAAAACTAAAAAGGGATTTATTTGAAACAGAACTTAAACATACAGACTAATGAGAACTCAACCGATAATTTTTGTCGTGTTGAGCCGTTAGTTAAAAAAGGCGTAAATAAATGCAACTGTAACGAACAAGAAAAATTTAAGGAGGGTAACAATGATAAATAAAATTGAGAACGTAGCCGAGCAAGCCGCCGGAAATAAAGAATTAAATTACGATGAACTTTGCTTATTAAATAAAGAACTAAGTAAAATTGGGGTTGAAGTTAAGCAGTATTGGGCTGTTATATACCCTGATGATAAAGTTCCGGCTGCAATATTTGAAAATAAAGCGTGGGCTGATAGTTGGCAAAAAGGAATTATCACTTGCGAAGTTATACCTTATTTGATGCAAATTAAAAGGTAGGCGGCTTGTCGGTTTAACAGTTATCCGGCTAACTTGCCGAGCGTAAACAAAAGGAAACTTATGAAAAACCAAAACTATTATGTTGATTTAATTAGCAAATACTTTATTGGAGCACAAAAAGAAGGATTAATAATACCCACTGAAAATTTATTGAAATTAGCCGAAGAGCTTAGCGGTCAAATTGAGCCGAGAGTTATGCCGAAAATTGCGGAAGAAGTCATCTTCATATTAAACATAAATGGCATACCCAGAACCACTACAGAACAATTTATTACAGGCGAAGGACTAAAAAAGTTGGCTAATTCTCCACAGAATTATGGGGTGTGGTTAATGGGGGAAGCATCTGATACAGAAATCGCCGATAACGAACAAATAGATTTGAATCAACCTTGTCGGGATAAATTTATTACGGGGTCTAAATATACAACTGAAGGTTAGCAATTTTCGGCATAACGGCGTGGTTTTTAAGCGGCGGCGATAACTTTTTTATAAACATAAATTGGAGAATAAAGTGAAAGAGAAAGAAGCAAAACAAATTATTGAAAGTGAATTTGGAGATTTAAGAAAAGAGGATAGAGGCCAATATGATACTTTGGTTTCTTTACTCGTAAAATATGGAGCGGATGATAGCCGTCCGCTTGAAAAACTTGTTATGCGGAAACCGGCGGACAAGTTTAATGAATTTTGCAAAAGTTTATGGAAAAATCTTTGCACATACACCGGTAATATAGGAGAGTGGATACACGAAGATAATTTTAATGAAGCAATGAACGAAGCAAGAAAAGAGGGAATAAGATTTACATTAACTTTAATGAGCAAACACGGGACGGCAAAAACTTTTGATGATAGAATTAAAAAAGAATTAACCACATAGTGAGCCGGTTTTCCGTATAACGGATATGCGGCTAAACTGCTGAGTGTAAATTTATAAATAAACTTAAAGGACAAAAAAATGAACGAGAAAAACGAAACCCCAAAATCTGACAAAGCGATAGCGAAGTCAGATTTGAGCCGCTTGTTAGCCCGCATTAAAAAAACAAAATTAGAGCCTAATGAGCAGCTTTATATCCTTGCAAGGACTAAGGGCGAGGAGACTGATTCGATAGAAAGAATTGCAATACATCTTTCAGCCTTTGAACTACAGGGTTTGCTGGTAGATACAATGTTTAATATACGAGAACAGATAAATGGAAGGCAAAAACCGGAAAAAGTAATAAGAACCGTTATAGAATAATGGCGGGCTAACATTGGGGCGATAACACGCAAGCGTAAAAAATTAAGGTTATACTATGAAAAAAGAAATAAAAAATAAGGTTATACCCTTAAAAACGACAAGCGATAGCGAAGTCGTTGTTGATTGCTTAGTTATAAATTTTTTGGTGTAAATATGGCAGAAGTAATTGGAACGTGTGGACACAAACTAAGAGGCGTAGATGATAATATGCTTACAATTAAAGACCACTTTAACGATTACGATAAATGGATGATTGAACGTTGCATAGCGTATGTGTGTGTATGCGATAAGTGTGCAAAAAAATATGAAAAGATGGGAATAGTTTTACACAATCAAACTGCAATAGATAGTTGGTTAAACGATAGCCCAAAACACCTATAACGATGCTTTGCATAACCCGATTACGGAAAGAGAAAGATTAAATAAATGAAAAATAATATTAACAAAATAACTACTGCCGAAAGCCCGACTAAAAAAGTAATTCGGGTTGATGCAATAGTTATGTTTTGAGGGAGCGTAAATGAAAATAATATTTTTAGACATTGACGGAGTTTTAACCTCTTTAAGAACTTGCACGGCTTTAGATGGTGGTGGAATGTGGAATGAGTTTGATCCCGTTGGTGTTGCCATAATTAAACGCCTTTGCGAAAATCATAATTACGAGATTGTTATATCCTCAACTTGGAGACGGGGTAATGCTGAAAGACTGCATACACAATTAGAAAAACACGACTTAAAAAAGTTTTTGCATAAAGACTGGAAAACAGATTTATTAAACACTAATAGAGGTGCAGAGATACAAAAGTGGCTTAACGAACACCCAGACACGGAATATTTAATATTTGATGATGATAGTGATTTTACTGATGAGCAAAGGCGTTTTCATATACACACGGATAGTATGAATGGAATTACAGATGCGAATATTATGGATATAACCAAAAGATTGAATGGCAACACCAATATAATAACGATACGAATTTAAGCGACCGAGCGAACATAACAGAGTGGCGGTTAAGCCAGATGGCGAAAAAAGAATTTTATAAAAGGATTAAACTATGAACGAAATAATAAAAGCAGAAATAAAAAAGCTAACTAAGAAAATGGATGCCACTACGGAAATGGAGAGCCGTAATTATTACAGAGGCAAAATAGCGGGATTAAAATTAGCCATTCGGCTTGAACCGCTGGTTATACGGAATTTTGCGGCATTGAGAGATCTGATTAACAACATAAACGAAAGCATACAAGAAAGCGAAGGATTAAGTTTTGTACCAGCAGTAACATTAAAAACTGACGGGTATGAATTTTACATTGAGTTTATGGATAATGTAATGTGGGATAGCGATAATAATGGATGGCTACCGATAACGGAAATAGAACTACAAGTAAGAGAAGGGATGCGAGATATTCTAAGAAGTCTAAGCAAAATTTCCGTATAACAGAGTGGCAATTTACCCGATTGCGGGAATTGACAAATTATTTTATTAAAAGTTTAATGCCTTATTAAAGGTAAATTATAAACGTCCGTATCTGATAGCAATTCGGAGTAGAATTGCTGGTTAGGCGGCAAAAAACGGAGTAACAATGGAAGAGTTACAAAAATCTCTCGTTACCAAAATTGGTGAGCAATTGAAACCCGATAGCCCAAACATACAGCTATTGGATGTGCTTAACCGATTATTAGGAACGGTGAATAATTGGCTTATTGCTGAAGCAAACAATAAGAAATAATTCACAATGTTGGGCGGGCAAGTTTTTTGTCCGCCTAACAGATAGCGGTTTAACCTGCTGAGCGGAAATAAAAAGGAAATTCAAATGGGACTATTAAGAAAAATAATTAAACAAGTAGAAGATTTGGGGATAGGGAACGATTCATTTAATGATGCAGCCCTGCACTCTCTATACACCAACCTAAAACTTTACTATGAAGCTGACGAAGCGAAAGCGAAGTCAGTTGTTGAAACCGAAGTTAAAAACGCAAACGGCGGGCAGGAATTTTTAGTGCTACAACATTGTATAAAAACGACTATTAAGGGAAACGACCTGACAAATGACGTAACTGCTTCGATTAGAAAGATAATCGCAAATAATGAAAGTGAGGCATTGGGATACTTTATAAAAATAACAAAGGAAGATTTCCCAACTCACTCAAAACTAACTCCATTAGCATTTAAGATAGGTGATATACCGCTGTTCGACAGTCGCTCATCACGCTAACGTAGACCGGTATTAGTCAGTGCCAAGAACAGAAATTGAACATAAGGAGTAACAAGGAATGCAAATAGACATAAAAAAGGTAGTAGATAAATTCCTTAACTGGAAATTACCAGAAGATTTTAACCCAGACGCAGGAATTAGCTTTAAGCCAGAATATAATATCGAGTATATGGCTAAACAAGGAAAGCCACCAATGAAACACGAACCAGTTGGAACAAATTTATTTGACGCAGACCAGGCCAAACAAATGTTTGAATATGTTTTGTCAGATTATATTAGCCAACCGGTTGAAGCCGGAGTTAGCGATGATTGCGAGCGGAAACTTATAATTGAAATTTATAAAAGTGGCGCGATCTTGTTTGAAAACTTACAGGAATTTAACCAAATAGAATTGCTTGGAGTAATTGAAGCTGCAAAAAACACAGTTGATGTTTTATATAAAACTAAAGTTTGTGAAATGATTGCCGATATTCAGAAAGATAAGAAAGCGAGCAAGTCACGCTAACGGATATGCAATTAAAGCGGGAGTGTGAGAAATGACGTTAGACTTAACAACAGGCGAATCAATTTTAGTAGGTGCGGCTTTATTGGATAAAATAGATAATTGCATACCAGCAAAAGTTAAAGATTTTGAAGATTTATTATTAAAGATAAAGTTGCAAATAACAGAACAAATTGAAGACGATGAACTTGAACAAGAACAATTATTATTAAATGTTGAGAAGATCATTTTTAGTAAACATTAACGACTCGCTTTGAATTGCGAGTTATAAATTTTTTGGCGGAGAAATAATATGGATAAGGATTTAGGAACAACAACTGATTGGCAAATAATAGAACCGATACAAAGTATTGATTTTGATTTTTGTTTAGAATGTGGGTGTAAAATTACTAACGAAAATGATTCTGGGTGGGAAAAGTTTAGAGAAAATGGAAGAACAACCCAGAAGGTTTGTAAAAAATGTGATGGAAAGAATACAAGCCAAAAACAATTATAACGCCCGCTTAACCGGTGGTGTAAGAAATTTACAAGCTTAAAGGAGTTAGTTAGAAAATGGCAATAAGAATTAGAACAATAAATGGAGTAACAATAGCTTTGTGTGCTGCAAAAACCGAAGCGAAAGAAGGAGATTTATATTTAGATGATTCTATACACCACGCACTTTCAACAAAATTTGGATTGGATTGGTATAGCGAAGGATTTTTAGAGAAACCGATGGATGATGAGCTTCTTACACAGTTAATGGTAATTGAGGGCGATAGCCAACCGGTTGAAGCACGGGTTATAAGTTTTTTGGCGGAAGATTTTGAGGATGTAAATTTGAATAAGGAATGGGATACACTAATAGCGACGATATTGTTAAAGAGGTATAAAAATAAAGAACGTGAAAAACCAGTTATAATAGAACGATAGCCAAAAATACTTATAACGGAGATCGGCTTAACCGGTGGCGAAAATAGAAAGTAAACTTAGGAGAATAGAAATGCAAATAGACATAAAAAAGGTAGTAGATAAATTTCTTAACTGGAAATTACCAAAAGATTTTAACCCGGACGCAGGAATTAGCTTTAAGCCAGGGTATAACGAACACACTGACCATCCAATGAGGCATGAACCGGTTGGTACTAATTTATTTGACGCAGACCAGGCCAAACAAATGTTTGAATACGTTTTATCGGACTATATTAGTCAACCAGGCGAGGTGGAGGTTGAAGTTGAAGGTGGGCAGGAAGAGGATGAAAGTAATAGAAAATGTCAACACCTCGAAAAAGCATTTGAAAAGACTTTCAATTGCGGGTTACCAGCCTCGCATTACTGTGAAAGCACAAATAAGTATTATTGTAAAGAACACACAATGATAGCTATGATAGCGGGCTTAAAACTGCGAAACATTCACGTTAAAGAGGTGAAAGCAAACCAGGCGAAAGAAAGATCGAGAGATGAAGACAATAGGATGCTAGCTAAATGGTATGGAATAGCTATCCAAAAAGATAGCTTAATGGGCGTGGCCATTAAACAGGGGTATGCGCAGACAACGGCGTTTGAGCCGGAGAGAGATTGGAATCAATTGAAATTGCTAGAAAAGAAGATGATTGAAGAGATAGCGATTGGTAAAGTAGTGACTTTTTTTCAACGGCACAAAGGTACAAAGACTATGCGATATCTTAAGATATACCATGATTCTATGGACTATGAGGTAATAAAAGCATATGGTATGGGTGAGTCAGAGATAGAGGCTACTTATACAGCAATACGCAGATACGTAGAGGACACAGAGGAGGGAGAGTTGAATCGACTATCTTCCTCTACGGCAAGTACAAATGGAGGCATGATATAGTGTTACATTTTGAAGGCGGTAGTGAAATATGTAGTATTTGTGGAAGTCGTTATACCGGGAAAGATACGAGAGAGGTAAAGGGCATGATAGTGCTAGAATGGTGTGACGGTTGTCAGGAGATATTTGGTCAGGCTCTAAAAGAGAAATATGAATATTATAAGGCAACTAATATAAAGTTAAGTTTCTGGCAAAGAATGAAATTAGGGGACGTAGATAGAGTTGCATACCAGATGCATAGAGGCGACCTGGAGAGTCAGAAAGATAAAGATAAAATTGCCGCACGCCGAGACAAAGCTTCTAAAGAGATAGATGTGATACCGACTACCGCATACGTTAAATATACAATCAAACCACCCGACGCTTAACCTCGTAAATATATTTATTTACATTAAATTACCAGAGGCATGACTTAACGCTTGAGAGTTGAGACAGAGAGTAAGAGCATTGAGTTATACGTGATACATCTTATACCTACCATATAGAATTTGTACCAACAATGAATTTTAGAGTTATGTCCATAACTCTTTCCCCTTTTGTGACCTTTTAGTAGAGAGTGGCATGACTGAAAAAGTTATGACCTTACTTGTATTACTTTGTGCGGTTGGCTATAAATCAGGTAGTTAAAAGCTTTTAATTTTTAAGGAGAATGCTAAAATGAAAGTTTTATCAAGTGCAGAGATAAAAGAAGGTCTTCGCTCTATGGCGGAAGAGTTGGGCGAAACGAGAGATAACGTCCAAGATTTCAAAGGTGATGTGGACGATATGTCGCCTGATTCAGTTGATTTTGACCAGTCAACAGTTGACGAGTTACCTGATGAGGATAAAGAGAAGGTAGAGAAGATAAAAACTCCTGCCGATGCAAAGAAAGTTCTTAATGAAGCAAAGAAAGATTTGGACCTGGTCATCGAACATCTTGATGACGTTATTGGTCAGACCGAAGTTGAATCTGGGGAAGTAGAAGCTGGCCTGAAAAGAGCGAGTCTTAATCAGATGCAAAACCTTGATAAACTTGCCCAAGCGGCAGAAAATGCGATTAAAGATGCTAAAAATGCAATTAGGCATTGGGCGTTCTTAAAAGCAGCTCATGACCCCTCTCGGACAATTAAAAATTCATCTCTTAAAGAAGCAGCCAATGCAGTTAGTGACATTCATGCGTTTATGAAAACGCTTGAAAAAGCTGGTTTTACTACTACTTCGACCGCAATACCTCCTACTGGTGCTAAATTTACCGGTGACAAATGGCCAAATGGTAAGAATCCTGCAGAGGTGGAGTTAAGGAATTGGGAAGCGGGTGCGACTGAATTTAATAAAGACAAAAAGTTTGAAGATGCGAGACCTAACGCGGCTGATGAAAATCGATTAAACGATGTCGATTATCATTATAGCAATGAGCCTTTCGTAAATGCATCATTACACATTTTGAATGACCGGTCAGCGTCCTATTGGGACATTACTGATACCTTACGAAAGAAAAGAATCGTTGCCAACTTCCTTGGATTACCTGACTCTGTTGGGCCAAGGAATGAAAAGACCTTCCGGGAGTTTACGTCTAAGGCCTGGGGCCAGAACATCGTAGACGAAGTTGTAAAGAGAGGCGGGTTGAAAGCAGTTGCTAGAACTCTTAATGCTAAAGAGGCCAGTTACAAACAGGCTCTTCAGAAGATAGCTGCTGGCGTTGAAGACAAAGCAACTGTTAGGAAATATTACGCTGACGCTTACGGTGATGCGGCTTACGCACGTCAGATGGTCGAAGGCGAATCAAATGACATGAAAGACAGAATTGGTTACAAACCTGAAACTGACGATGTTGAATCGTTCAATAAAGGCGAGATGATTGGTAAAGCGAAAGATGGCCCTGGCAAGATGTCTTCACAGAGAGTAGCAAAGGTTGATGAGAAAGAGAAAGACGAAAAGAAGAAAAAGAAAGAAGAGTTGGATGAAGACAAAAAAGCAGCTCTGAAGGCAAAAGCAAGAAAGGCTGCCGGAGTGGCAAAGATGTTTGCTGCGGCTGGGTCAATTCCTTTCACCAAGGTTGCTATTTACGAAAAGACAAAAGAGCTCTTCGCAATGGAAGATTCACAGTTCCTGGCAGTAGAAGCTACATTGGGTCAAATGCCTCTAGATGAAAGTATTATGAAAGAGGCACATATTCCTGATACGGAAACCGGCATTGTTGGTAATTCTGCAGAGGGTGTAAGACAGCCATCTGCATCAGTTAGTACAGAGGATTTTAATCCTAACACTAAAAGCGATGCAAAGATATCAAAATCTGCATCACAGGTAGTACCGCAGTCAGCAGTTAATTCGTCAATGGGCGGTAACGACCTCTCAAGCATGTTTACGACAACAGCAAGCAAACTTGAGAAGCTTAATGTATCCCATGATAAGTTAAGATTGCCTGTAAGAAAGACTAGTTAATCATAGTTAATGAGTGTTCGTTCGTTCTCGTAAGAGAAATCGTTAGTTAAATAATTATTTCAGTAAGTAAAGAGCGGAGTTCTAAAATGTCAAAAGTAACCCTTTTGAAAGAAGTTGTAAGAGATTCGTTGCCAGTAGCTGATGCTACAGTTGCAACAGGTTGGTTGCCGGGTCAGGCTTTTCAGTATGACTCAACAGGTAACTATGGTGAAATCGCCAGCGCTGATGGTGCGTTATTCGTCGGAATGGACGATGACCTAGAATTAGCGTCACCTCCTACAGGTTCTCTTGTGACCGTTTTATACGGTGCAGGTACAACGATTCTTGTTGACCATGCCGCGGAAGTTGCTGCTTCAAGTTCTGATAGATGTTATGATACAGTTTCTGGTAACCCTGAATCAGGTGCTTACAATCAGAATCTCTACCTTAACGGCGTTGGTAAATGGACCACAACAGCAACAGGTTCGGTAAAAGGTAAACTGACCGAAATTCCATCGTCAGCTAACAGCTACACCATTGGAGTTATCACGAGGTTTTAAGCGTTACCTCATCGGGCATAGCGACCCTCAAATGCAATCCTGCTACCTTAAATAAGTAGCAGGAAGAGGGTTCTTAGAATTTGAAATTTTGACAGTGTTTTATAAAAGAGTTTAATTCAATGATTATCTACACAATTGAAGGCTGTGTAGAACTTAGTGGTGAGTAGAACATTTTAACCACCACCTTTTTTCGTACAAGTCATAAGGAGGTATATTATGACACTTATAAAGCCTTTTGGACAGAAACCTGGAGAGGGTTATTCCCTTTCTAAAACAGCATCAACTGGTACCAACAGCCCTTATGCTGTTCACAACCAGGCAGTGATGAACTCAGATGGTATCTGGGAAGCTCTCATGACTGAGGGTGGAAGACAGGCACTTGGTGCACAGATGGCCGTGCCGATCAGGACTGAACTCGATTACGTCGGTACAGCGCGTAAGTTTTTCGAAATTGACGTACTTGCACAAGGACAGATTGCAAGGTACGATAGAGACGTTCAGGTTCCTTCATACGTTGTCGCCAAGAGAGGCGTTGTAAGGAAATGGATTGTCGAAGGTACCTACATTGAACCAACAACCTGGGAAATTTTCTCACCAGCACAGATTAGGCTGTCCGAGATTCAGGTAAGAAGGTTCAACATTCTGGACAGAACGCAGGAGAAGATCAAGATTCAGACCCAGATTCAGGAAGATGACCAGTTCTTAGCATTACTTGAATCAACAGCAACCGGCAACACAACTAACAATCCTATCACTACAGAAGTTACTAACGGCTGTAGTAAGACGTTCTTAAATTCATTAACGACCAAAATTATGGACCACGACCTTCCATGTTACGGTTTATTGATGAGAATGTCTTCGTTTAAGGACATCAGAGGTTGGAGCACGGGAGATTTGGATCCGGTAACTATGCGTGAAATCTTACAGACCGGTCTTTACGGTAACATCTGGGGTATTGACCTCATTGTTAGTCGTAGAGTTAAGGCTGGCACAGTTTACGCAATAGGCGAGCCAAGGTTCTTCGGCGTAATGCCGATTCGTATCGAAATGATTCTTATGCCTGACGATACTCCGAAAGAAGCATCAATTGGGTACGTTGGATACGAAGAAATAGGAATGACGATTGCTAACGCAAACGCGCTTGGTAAAGGAACTCATAACGTTATTTCCTAAAAAGTTCTAGCTTTTAACGCAGTAAGGTAGATAGGCCCTAAAAAGTTTATCTACCTTTTTCTTTAATAGTTGAAGTCAACGGATAAACAGGTTAAAATTTAATAGAGAATAGCGGAGTATTATTATGCCAGTCGTTGAGTTATCATCGTTACTAATTCATGAAGTTCCAGTTGGAGTAGTTAATGGAGTCAATACTTCATTTTCTGTTTCAGCGGCAGTAATGACAGATACTGATGTTGTTACAGTGAACGGTCAAGAGTTAATCAGAAACACTGGTTACACAATATCTGGAACTACAATTACATTTTTAACAGGCTACATACCTCAACCTGCCTCGGGTGAAATACCAGCAGATAAGATTTACATAAGAGGCTTTAAGGCCTAAGGAGACATAAATGAGACGAATGACATTTTTATTCACAGTGCTGTTTTTAACATTATTTGTTAATGCTGCACTAGCACAGAAGCTTAGGCAGAACCAGGTGTACTTTCTACCAGATTCATTGCTAAAAAGTACTACTGCCATTCAGAAATTAAATAACAGAGTATTTGGTACGTTAGGAGACACTTCGACAATTGTACAGAACCCCGACTCTACTCTTTCAGTAAAAGGTACAGTAGTGCCGTCAATGACTGAAGCTCAAATCGATAGCATTACTACCTACACAAGTCAAACAACATTTAAGGCAGGTACGTACACATTTGTAAGTAATCCAACTTATACTAATTCAGTAGTTTTGGAATCAGGAGCGGTGTTCACCAACACGCCAGTCTTTAAGGGTGGATTTCAAGCTGACAACTCTGTACATTTTACCAATGGAGCTAACCTTGATTCAGCTAAAACGCCGTATGTAAATCCTATTTGGTTTAACGCTAAGTTAGATGGCACAACGGACGACTTAGCTGCAATTACTAGCACCAAGGCGTCTATACCGCATGGAGGAACAATTCTTTTCACCAGAGGGCTAATACATACATCCTCGGTCGTTACGTTTGATTCAACTTTGAACGTTGTATTGGATGAGGGGGCTGTATTCAAAGACAATGTAGTATTTAAGGGTGGCGTATTGGCAAGTATGTCGCAGCATTTCCAGAAAGGTGCAGGGATGGATTCAGTCAAGTCGCCTGCTATTTACGCAATATGGTTTGGTGAAGGAAGTACGGGGTTGCAGTATGCTGTTAATTCCTCTTCAATTGATGCTACAGTAGCCATCACATCGCCTATAAATTTTACTGGTACAGTAACTTCTCCTTCAAATGTTTTTTTAGACTTTACAGGAAGTGGCTCAGTTAACACTCCTTTAGGGGATACGTTAGATATTAAAGGCTCCTGGAAAGCTCCTGTTGATAGGCAGATATTTTACGGCGATGGATACGTGAATGTAGGGGGAGCAAGAATATACGAAATCTATTCGGCTTGGTATGGAGACAAAGGCGATGGAGTGACAGTTGATAATGTGGCACTTACAAAGGCGACACTTGCTGCAAGTGGAAGGCAAATTGTTATGCGAATACTTCCAGGGACGCATATACTTGATTCAACATTTGTATTAAAGTCAGCCTTTACAGGCAATAGAGGGGCTATTTTTAAGATGAGCGCAGGGTTTGCACCCTATACACCTGCCGTAGTAATTGGGGACTCTGTAGTTGATGCAGGCGGTATTTACAGACAGCCAGTCACTCAATTATTCATAGATTGTAATAACGTAGCCCATAGTATTGGTTTGGCTAGTTCGAACGTGATGGAGAACTCTACAATATCAAACGTGGTTGTTTCTGGATTTGGTTTATATGGAATTTACATACACGGCACGGGTGCTCAGAACTGGGATATGAATAATTTATGGGTCTTTTCATCTAATCCAAATTATGACGTAACTGGGGCGGGGATAAAAATAAGCGGGGTAGGTTCAAATAACAAGATTGAAAAGGCAACTATCGTAGCACCTAAGTACATGACAGCGGCCATTTGGGCTCGACATTCACAAGTTGATTTGCACAACATTCATATTGAGGCTACTAGTGTTGCTATTTTGGCTGACACCAACGCAATAATGAATATATCTGATGTGTATGGAGCTTCTGATTCGGTTGTTATAAAAATTAGTGCAGCTGCAAAGTATGTTGCCGTGTCAGGCGTTCAACCTGCACCTATAGCAATTTATGACGGAGCTACAGGTTATTCAACTGGGTACGGGGATGTACCCCCATTTTATGTTCATAGTGCAGATGGTATAATTACTACCGGACCTTTGACCAGTTATGGAAATCAATCAACCTTTGGTGAGTATTTCCGATTAACTAACCCAGGGTACGGTAGAATATCTTTAAGAGCAACCAATGACGTAACCTATCCCGGCAATACTTTGTATTCAACTGATGATGGAGCAACTGCGAGCAGAAATCTTTACATAGCAGGCTATCAGATGAATCCGATATCTAAATTATTCCTTTTTGTTGACACTACGTATTATTCTGGCGGTATAAGGATGGCAGCTGGTAATTATTTTAATTATGGTACAGTGTCGGGTGTAAACGGATATGGATTTAGAGATAATGCAGGTACGTTGGAGCATAAAAATTCAGGCGGGTCTTGGACAACATTTGGTTCAGGAGGTGGAGATGCTTTGACTAGCAGTCCATTATCTCAGTTTGCTAGTACTACGTCAGCCCAGCTTGCTGGAGTCATTTCTAACGAGACCGGCACTAACGCATTAGTATTTCAAACATCTCCTAGTTTGTATTCACCTAGAGCGGATACATTAACTACTTCAAATGTTATTTTTCCTGCAACAGAGGTACCTTCTTCAAATGCAAATACATTAGATGACTATGAGGAAGGGTCGTATACAGCAACCATCACCTGTTCGACAAGTGGAAGCTATACGTTAGACGCTGGAGCAAATACATTAAGTTATATAAAAATAGGTAGAAAAGTTTTCGTGACTGGATATCTATCAATTACGTCTGCTTCATCACCTAGTGGTACTTTGCAGATTTCGTTACCTTTTGCTAACTCAGCAGGCACAGCATACTCAACTTCTGCCTATGGGGTGGCGGTATTGAGAGACGCAGGTACAATTGCAGGAAAGTTATATATTGCAATTGCAGTTAGTAGTTCTACAATGGGCATTATGGAAGTAAATGACGACGGCACCATGACAAGTATCAGCAATACAAATGTTGATACAGCTTGGTCGCTAGGTATAAGCGTCATGTATACTGCCGCAGATTAAAAACCGATGAGAGTAACTTTAATAAAAAGGAACAAAGCTATGAAATGGGTATATTTTTTTCTTACAGCCTTTATACTTATAGTTATAAGTACGCAGGTGCAAGCACAAGTGGTAAATGATGAAGTCAGTTTTAAGAGTCTTCGTCAGAATTACGCTCAGGCATACTACAATTTATCAGTTCAAGACTCATCTCTTTCAAAGAAGATTATAAGTCTTCAAATGCAGATAAAGTCTTTAACGGAAACTCTTGACTCCTATCAGAAGATGCATATGGACATTTTATCCAAGCAGGATGTAATTGCTCAATTTGTAGACAAATTGATAGGTGATAACCCGAAGTACGCCTCCAAGTTACTAGATAAGTTAAATAGTCAGGTAACGCCTACTTCTACAGAAACTAAGAAAAACCTTGGAGCTGATAAGGACCTATTGGAAGAATCGGGGATGAAGAAAAAGTAATGAACTTAATTAACATAAATTTATTATAACAGGAGACATACATATGAATCATTTATGGTATTTGCTAATTTTTCTTAGCCTTACATTCTTTACCGCATGGCTGAATATTAAGTTTATTGATGATACTGCTTTCAAAGACCAATATTGGCATAAGGTGCAGTTATATCAGCAGGTATGGACATGGGTGGTGATGGGTATCTTAATACTTGTTACTGGCGGATGGTCTGAAGTTTTTATTTATGCTCTTTACGCAATTGCATACGGGTTGATGTACATGTTTATTTACAATTCGGCATTGAATCTTGGCCGGCATAAGGATATTGATAACTTAGGCACATATGATGTATTTAAGTTTAAGACGACCGTGTTTTTGTTTTTAGGTGGAGTGGGGCTGGTAGTACTGTACCAGCTTATATGTTTTCTTACGTAAAGGAGTGAGAGGTGTCTTGGTTGAAGGAATTCTTTACAGCAATCATAACGCTTGAGAAGAAGCTAAACTCCAGACAAGCATTTATATCTTTGTTGTTAATTATTTTTATTGCGGGTGGCTACTTGTTCTACAAAGAGTATAACAATACAAAAATCATTCTGGCTCAATCTGCCCAAAGTCAACCATCGTCTTCTTCTTCGAATGAAAAAGCTGTTGGGGTGAGACATAGAGCAGGGGTTGTGTTGCAGAAGTATGATGGCATAAAGGATACTAAGACTAGAGCAGGTGCCCCTGTTAAATTTTAATGTGCATGTTTATTTATTGTTATTTAACTTAGTGAGGAGAAAGAAAAATGGCTACGTTAACAAAAATCAATCAGTTTGTGGCAGACTTAGCAAATAAGGTTCATAATCTTGGCTCGGACCAGCTTGAAATCGCTCTTTGTGCTGCAGCTTATGCGCCTGTAGTGACAAATTCAGTACTAGGCGACTTAACGGAGATTTCGTATACAAACTGTTCACCGAGGGCTATCACAACGACATCGGCAGCTCAAACTTCCGGCGTACTGAAACTGATATTGGCAGACTTAGTACTGACAGCATCAGGAGCAGTAGGACCTTTTAGATATATTGTTCTATACAATAGCACCCCTACAAGTCCTCTTAAGCCTTTAATAGGGTTTTACGATTACGGCTCGGACATTACCTTAGCGTCAGGTGAGACATTTACGCTGGACTTCGATAATGTAAACGGCGTATTTGATTTAACTTAATAGCGGAGTAAATCATGTCCGTACTAGACGGTGTAGTAAACTTTGGCAAAGTGGCCGTATCAATTGGCTATGATGCTGCTGCAACAAGTATTGTTTTGTCGTCAGGGGATGGTGCGAAATTGCCAGACCCTTCGACTGCAAATTATAATCTTGTATGGTGGAACGTTACTGACTATGTAGAGGCTGCTGATGACCCTAATAAAGAGATTGTAAGAGTAACAGCAAAGAGTACAGATACTCTCACTGTTACAAGGGCTCAGGAAAGTACTTCTGCATCGACAAAGAATACTGCTGGAAAGACCTACCGAATGGAGCTGGCGCTCACAGCGAAAATGATTACTGACATTGAAAGTAATTTTGCTACTAAAACAGGTACTGAAACTATTTCAAATAAAACACTTGATGAAAGCAATCAGACTGTCGGCTCACCTCTTAATGCACAGACTGGAACAACCTATACATTCGTTTTAACTGACGCTGGGAAGATATGCACATTTGCTAACGCATCTGCTGTGACCGTTACAGTGCCGCCTAATTCATCTGTTGCCTTTCCTGTAGGTACAAGAATTGATTGTGCAGCGTTAGGAGCTGGTAAGGTATCATTTGCGGCGGGGTCTGGTGTGACAATAAATTCTGATTCAGGTAATTTAGCAATTGGAGTTCAGTACGGAGGTGTTACTTTATTTCAAACTGCAACTGACACCTGGGTATTATTAGGAAATTTACAGGCATAGCAAATGTTTAATTTTGGATTTATAGGAAAGAAAGCACAGTCTTTTATTCAAGCTACTGGTGGTACTGTTACTTATTCCGGTAATTATGAAATCCATACTTTTACTACATCAGGGACTTTCACAGTTACCAACGCACCTGCGGGGAAAACAGTTGAATATTTAGTAATTGCAGGTGGCGGAGCAGGTGGCGGGGGGAGCGTAGGTTCTGGTGCTGGTGGTTCTGGCGGTGCTTTGCAAGGCACGGGATATTCTGTAAGCGTACAAGCATATACTATAACTGTGGGCACTGGCGGTACAGGAGTAAGTGGCACTGGGAATAATGGAAACAATAGTGTTTTTGATACTTTCACAGCAATAGGCGGGGGTGGTGGCGGTACTTATAAAGTAGTTGGTAGTAATGGGGGGTGTGGTGGTGGTGGTGGGGGTAGAGTTTCTACTGCTGGCGGTATAGGCAGTCAAGGTTATAATGGCGGTAATGCTCAGAGTGGAGATGTAGGAGGGCATAGTGCTGGTGGTGGTGGCGGTGGAATGGGAGGGATAGGTCAAACTGCTTCTGATTTAGTAGGGGGTAATGGGGGCATAGGAATAACATCAAGCATATCTGGTTCTTCAGTACAATACGCAGGTGGAGGCGGTGGCAGTTCTGCTGGTGGTTCTGGCGGTAGTGGGCAGTATGGGGGTGGAAATGGATGTCCAGTCTCTCCGTGCACTGGAACTTCTGGTACTGCAAATACTGGTGGGGGTGGAGGTGGAAGCGAAAGTTCTGCTGGTGGCAGTGGTGGTTCTGGAATAGTAATAATAAGGTTTCTATATCAATGATCTATTTATATTTAACATTATCCACACTTCTATTCTCTTGGCTTTTCGCTTGGTATGAATATTTAAGATGGCTGGAGAAATGGAAGATTGATGAAACGAAAGACTATTATGCTTATTTAACTAATTCGGCTAAATGGCATAGAGTCTCAGCTGGTTATCGTGGTTCAGCAATATTGATGGGGATGGCCCTGGCACAGTTCACAGATTCGATATTAAATTTTATTCTTGCAGGTGCCTTAATAGTTACAATACATTTTCTATTCGGTAATGGAATCCAAAACCTTTATAAAGGCCGGGCATTCTTCGCGGTCTCTGGTGAAAGCGAGTCAGATACAGAGGCTTATTCTACCTGGTGGATTGCCGCCGGTAGAAAGGGTACAGGAACAACGAATATGGCGTATTCGACAGATGGCATAACTTGGAATGATATGTCAGATGCAGCTGGTATTGACATATACAGTATTCAAATTTTTTAATCTGTAACTAAAACCTAATATTAAATCAGCATGCCATTCGGAACATCAACATATGGTTCTCGCAGTTTAGGGAGTAGTGCTTCCTATCAGCATTATTCCCTTTCCGCTACAACGGCAAGCTTTACAATAACCAGCACTTCAACCGGGCTGTATGTAGGTAGGAAGGTTGCTGCAAGCACTCAGTCTTATTCTGTTACTGGCACAACTACAAACCTGCTGGCGACAAGAAAGTTGTCAGCATCTACACAGTCTTATACTATTACAGGTACGACTACTAATTTACTTGCAAGTAGAAAACTATCATCTAGCACTCAATCGTATTCTATTACGGGCACAACAACTAATTTACTTACAGCAAGAAAGTTGTCAGCATCTACTCGGTCTTATACTATTACAGGTACGACTACCAACTTAATTACAAGCAGAAAGTTATCACCTAGCACCCAGTCTTATACTATTACCGGTACAACAACTAATTTACTTGCAAGTAGAAAGCTATC
>Ga0307375_10000591_pt1 | contig 44037 bp, 40 predicted proteins | sample TR1MG_FD_202531 | JGI IMG/M metagenome (GOLD analysis project Ga0307375, IMG submission 202531) | Soil microbial communities from Risofladan, Vaasa, Finland - TR-1 | ecosystem: Environmental > Terrestrial > Soil > Coastal area > Acid sulfate soil | place: Finland: Risofladan, Vaasa | collected...
CAAGGTCGTGCCCCATCCGCTCTTGCTTTGTTCGAAGATAAGTGAGGTTCTGAGCATGCGAAAAAGCAGGAAGTCGAACCATCTCAACATCGATACCTGAACTGCGTAACGCTTCCGCTTTGGCCGGATTGTTCGTCAGAAGCCGACATTGCTTGAATCCGGCGGCTGCCAAAATATCTACGGCATCGCGCCACGACCGGGCATCCACGGGCAGATCGAGGAGGGCATTCGCGTCTACGGTGTCTGCACCCAAATCTTGAAGGTTATAAGCACTGATCTTGTTCGCTAACCCGATGCCGCGACCCTCGTGTCCGGTTAGGTACAGAATCGCACCGACTCCTTCCCCCTCAATTAGCGCGAGCGCTGCATTCAGTTGGGCACCACAATCACAACGTCGCGAGCCAAAAACATCCCCAGTGACACATTCCGAATGAATCCGAATTAGTGGCCGGGCCGAGTCCTGCAGATTTCCCAAAGTCAGCAATAAATGCTCGTCGCCTTCAACTCCGATGAAAGCGAAGATCTGCCATTCATGGCCGAGGCGGGGCAATCGCGCAGTCGCAACAGCTTCCACCGGTCGCGGCTCCCTTAGCAGAGCGCCACGGGCTTCAACGATTTGATCCATGGTGACCTTCACAAGGCCATGCGAAGAGGCAAAAGCGTCAAGCACTGGACCACGCATAATCGAGCCATCGTCGTTTACAAGCTCTGATAGCGCACACGACTGAGTTAGCCCGGCCAGCCGCATCAAATCGATAGCTGCCTCAGTGTGGCCACGGCGAGAGGAGGTGCCGTTGGCATTGGCACGTAGCGGAAAAATGTGTCCGGGCCTTGAAAAATCGCCAGCGCTGCTGGCCGGATCACCCAAAAGTTTGATCGTGTGCGCTCGTTCACTTGCACTGATTCCGGTCGTAGTGCCCTCTTTGGCGTCCACCGAAACTGTAAACGCGGTCCGCTTATGATCTTCATTCCGCTTAGACATTGGCGGCAAGCGCAGTTCGTCACAACGCGCTTCCGGCAGAGCGACACAGATGACACCGGACGTGTGCCTAATCATGAAGCCGATATTGGCGGGCGTCGCAAACTCGGCTGCGACAAAGAGATCGCCTTCATTTTCGCGATCCACGTCATCTGTCACAATGATCAATTGGCCACTTTGTAGAGCTTGAATTGCCTTGTCCACACTGCTAATTGCCATTTGGTTCATCCAATCGAGCCGCTACTGCGCGCGCCACATACTTACCTAAAACATCAACTTCGACATTTACTCGAGCACCGATTTTTGCAGCTCCCAGCGTGGTGGCCTTGAGCGTCTCCGGTATTAAAGCGACAGAAATCGACGAATTTGAATCGTCAAGGTCTGCCACAGTCAGCGATATGCCATCGATGGCGATCGAACCCTTCTTGATGATGAATTCCATAAGTGATTTTGGAATCGAGAATGAGACGTTCTCCCAACCTTCTCCAGGAACTCGTGATAGCAGAAGTGCAACGCCATCTACATGTCCTTGTACGAAGTGCCCACCCATGGCGCTACCAAAGCCCACCGGACGTTCCAGATTGACTGAGTCCAACTGATTGAGATCACCTATGGCGGTAACCTGCAGCGTCTGCCAACTCACGTCCGCAGCGAATCCGCCTTCATGAATTTCAATCGCGGTTAAACAAACCCCGTTCACCGAGATCGAGCCGCCGATCGCCAAATCAGCGAGAACCTTGTCAGCTGCAACTTCAATTCGAGCCGATTCATCTCCACGCCTAATCTCGGTGACAACGCCCATTTCTTCAATAAGACCAGTGAACATCAGACTTCCCAACTTTTGGTGGTGTAGGTCGTGCGCAGATCAGAACCGATCTGCAAAACATCATGGATGTGCAGTTGGCGCCTATCATTAATTGAAGCGACCTTTAGGTCAGAGAAGAGCGCAGGTCCCCCACCAAGCAAAATTGGCGCTGTATAGACGACCAGTTCATCGATAAGTCCTTCCTCGAGCCAATTTGCCGCCATCCTCGGACCACATTCGAGCATCGCCTGCACGATATGGCGAAAATTCAACTGGTCAACTATGAGCTGCGGTGACCGATCCTTAATAAGCAGAGTTTCTTGCGATCCACTGAACACCTTGGCGTCAGCGGGAATATCCCGTTCGCCAACCACTACCCGAAGTGGTGTCCGACCACTCCCGTCCCGAACGGAAAGTTCTGGGTTGTCTCTGAGGGCTGTTCCGGTTCCGGTGACGATGGCATGCGAAGCACCTCGAATGAACTGAGCATCCTGACGGGACTTTTCGCCTGAAATCCACTGTGAAGTTCCATCCGCTGCGGCGATTCTTCCGTCGATAGATGCGGCTACTTTCCAGATTACGTACGGCCGTCCGTTGGCTATCCAGTGACGCCAAGCCCGGTTCTCCCATAATGCTCGCTCCTGCAATGGCCCCACAACAACTTGGATGCCGGCCGTCTTCAGACGCGCGAGACCACCTGCAGCGATCGGATTTGGATCAAGAGCCGAGATGACTACTTCCGTGATCTCCGCCTTAATAATCGCGTCCACACATGGCTCGGTGCGACCAAAATGAGCGCATGGCTCAAGGGTGACGTAGAGGGTCGAGCCGCGAGCGGCGTCACCGGCCTGTCTGAGAGCGTTGATTTCGGCATGCGGTCCGCCTAGTGCCTCGTGGAAACCCTCCCCGACCACAACGCCGTCCTTAACGAGGACTGCGCCAACGATCGGGTTGCTACCGGTACGACCCAGCCCAGTGCGCGCCAAGTCGAGGGCTCTGCTCATCCACAGATCGACTGATTCGCTTGCCACAACTCCCCCATCCGGCATTTACACGGATCCGGGGTATGAAAAACAGAGGAGAAGTCGGATGCCTAAGCATCCAACTACGACGTGAACCTCCCATCCGGACTTTAACCGTCGGTCTTGGAGTTTCACCAAGTCAACCGATTGATGGCTTCAATCGGGTCGCGGACTGTAACCGCCGGTTCGGATTTACACCGACCCCGGAACACGTATATCCATTATCGCAAGGAGAATTGGAATTTGCCACATGTGGGCTCAGGATTGCCTGTGCGATCGGCACCCAAATTGCCTGCGAATGCAGAACTTCGCCCTTTTTCCCAGGAAACGGCACCTAGATGCCAGAATGGGGCGACTATTGGAGAAGGTGACGTAATGGCAGATAGTAGTTTCGATATCGTCTCGACATTCGAGAAAATGGAAGTCGACAACGCTCTAAATCAGGCAGAACGAGAGATTGCAACCCGTTACGACTTCAAAAACACCGGTGCCAAGATTGAGTGGTCTGGCGACAAGGTTGCCATAGAGGCTGAAAGCGAAGACCGAGCCAAGGCTGTTCTCGATGTGTTTAAAGAGAAACTGGTAAAGCGCGGAGTCTCGCTCAAATGCCTCGAGCCTGGCGAGCCACAGCTCTCGGGAAAAATCTACAAGATTACTTGCACCCTCAAAGAAGGATTGAGCCAGGAGAATGCCAAGAAGGTAGCGAAATTGATTCGTGACGAGGGTCCGAAGTCGGTCAAGACTCAAATTCAAGGCGATGAGCTCCGAGTAACTAGCAAGAGCCGAGACGATTTGCAGGAAATAATTGCTCTCGTAAAGGGCCATGAGTGGGATTTCGCAGTTCAGTTCACTAACTACCGCTAAGTTTGCGCCTTCCTGGAAGGTGGCACCCCGGCCGCCAGCCAGCCAAACTCGTGCCCAGAACGCCAGAGCCGGGCCAGACCGGTCCATCAAAATGCCCGCAGATGTGTTCATGATCACGCGCGCCAGGGCAGTAACCGGCTTGCTCCCAGGGGAATTTAAGGTGAAAAGTGAGAGGATGTGCGGGTGAGTAAACCTGTAGTCACACTCGATCAAGTGGTCATTCGTTTCGCCGGAGATAGTGGCGATGGTATGCAGTTAACTGGAGATAGATTCACCTCCGATACGGCAATGCTTGGAAACGATCTCCGAACCTTGCCTAACTACCCAGCTGAGATTCGAGCGCCGCAAGGAACAGTACCCGGCGTATCTTCCTTTCAACTTCACTTCGGCGATCACCACATTCAAACTCCAGGTGATTCGCCGGATGTTTTAGTGGTGATGAACCCAGCCGCCTTAAAGGCAAATATTGCAGACACTCCACGTGGGGCAACGATCATCGTGGATAAAGATGAATTCACGACGAGAAACCTTTCGAAGGTCGGTTACGCAACCAACCCAATCGAGGATGGCTCGTTAGATAGTTACAAAATTCATGCCTTACCGCTGACCTCCATGACGGTAGGAGCTCTTGCGCATTTGACTCTTACACGCAAAGAAGCAGAACGCTCAAAGAACATGTTTGCCCTGGGCCTGCTCTCTTGGATGTACCATCGCCCGACTACGCTCACCGAAGAATTCCTAACCGCCAAATTTGCAAAGAAGCCGGAAATCCTCGAGGCAAACCTGACGGCATATCGTGCCGGGTGGAACTATGGCGAGACGACGGAAGATTTCGCGGTTTCATATGAAGTCAGGCCCGCACCAATGGAGAAGGGTCTGTACCGGAACATCAGCGGAAACATCGCTCTCTCCTACGGGTTGGTCGCCGCCGCCGAAGTTGCTGGAGTGCAACTGTTCTTAGGGTCTTACCCAATCACTCCAGCATCAGATATTTTGCATGAGTTGGCAAAGATGAAGAGCTTTGGCGTAGTCACTTTTCAAGCCGAAGATGAAATTGCCGGCGTCGGCGCTGCTCTTGGCGCATCTTACGGTGGTGCACTGGGAATCACGACTACTTCTGGGCCAGGAATCGCGTTAAAGAGCGAGGCCATCGGACTTGGGGTCATGCTTGAGTTGCCGTTGGTCATAATCGACGTCCAACGCGGCGGACCATCGACTGGGCTTCCTACCAAGACCGAACAGTCAGATCTACTCCAAGCGATGTATGGCCGAAACGGTGAATCTCCCTGCGTTGTCATCGCGCCAGCAACTCCAAGCGACTGCTTCGAGGTCGCGATTGAAGCTTGCCGAATTGCTCTTGAGTATCGGACCCCGGTCTTCCTTCTCTCCGACGGATATATCGCCAATGGCAGCGAGCCCTGGCTGATTCCAAATGTTGATTCCATCCCCAAGATAACCGTCAATTTGGCAACTGAGCCAAATTCAGAGAACGGTGAATTCCTGCCATATCTGCGTGATCCAGAAACTCTGGCTCGAGCGTTTGCTGTGCCCGGCACTAAAGGACTTGAGCATCGAATCGGCGGTGTAGAAAAGGCCGACAAGACTGGTGCTATTTCATACGATCCTGCCAACCACGACCTAATGGTTCGCACTCGTGCGGCAAAAGTTGCTGGCGTCAAAGTTCCAGACCTAGTTGTCGATGATCCGAGCGACATGGCAGATGTGCTGGTCCTTGGCTGGGGTTCCACGTACGGGCCGATTTGGGCTGCGGTTCAGTCACTCCGCGAAACTGGCCACAATGTTGCCCAAGCACATCTTCGCTACATCAACCCGTTCCCTAAGAATCTCGGCGAGGTACTTGGCTCCTACAAGAAGGTCCTTGTACCGGAAATGAACCTCGGGCAACTAGCCAGAATGATCCGCGGCGAATATCTAGTTGACGTTGTCGGCTTCGATCAGGTGCGAGGAATGCCATTCACCACAGAGCAAATTGTCAATGCAACCTTGGAGGTGCTCAGTGCCTGAGCTGACTTTGACCAAGAAGGACTTCAGCTCCGACCAGGAAGTGCGCTGGTGTCCGGGGTGCGGCGATTACTCCATTCTGTCCACCATGCAGTCCTTTCTTCCAGAGCTTGGGTTGCCCCGCGAAAAGATCGTCTTCATCTCAGGCATCGGCTGTTCTTCACGCTTTCCCTACTACCTAGACACCTATGGCATGCACTCGATCCACGGTCGGGCTCCTGCTATTGCGACGGGCCTAGCCATCAGCCGTCCTGATTTATCGGTCTGGGTAATCACTGGAGATGGCGATTCCCTCTCAATTGGCGGCAACCACCTAATCCATGCCTTGAGAAGGAATGCCGACATCAAGATCCTGCTCTTCAACAACCGGATCTATGGACTGACAAAAGGGCAGTACTCACCAACGAGCGAGAAGGGCAAGATCACTAAGTCTTCGCCCTACGGGTCACTCGACACTCCATTTAGCCCGATCTCGCTAGCCTTGGGCGCGGAAGCCTCTTTCGTTGCAAGGACGATCGACAGCGACCGACAACACCTGACGCAGACACTTCGAGCCGCCGCCGCACATAAAGGCGCAGCCTTGATCGAAATCTACCAAAATTGCCCGATTTTCAATGATGGCGCCTTCGACCCAGTTAAGGACTCGGATACAAAAGATGACGTTCTGCTCCGTTTAGAGCATGGCGCTCCCGTCGTTTCGTCCTCCCATGCGGTCGTGCGTGACGGAATTGGTTCACTTTCGGTCAAACCTTTGTCTGAAGTCGACCCTTCGCAGATCGTCCTCCACGATGCCCATATCCAAGATCCTACTTATGCTTTTGCCCTTTCACGCCTGTCGGGTTCAATGCTCGAACATGTTCCCGTCGGCGTGTTCCGCGATGTTGAGCGAGCTCCTTTCTCGAAATTGATTCACCAACAAATCTCCGATGTAACGGCCAAAGAGGGCAAAGGAGATTTAGCTGCGCTTCTGGCTGGCAGCGATACCTGGCAAGTTGGATGACCAAGTCTTCACATCGAACCGGATTACTGCTTGGCGTCGCAGCCTACTTCTGCTGGGGTCTCTTTCCGCTCTACTGGCCTCTACTAAAACCCGCTCTTCCGACTGAGATTCTGGCGCATCGCGTCGTCTGGTCTCTCGTTATCTGTGTGGTGGCGTTGGCACTGCGTCGAAGTTTAACTTCGGCCTGGCGCATGCTGAAGGATCGAAGAACTCTTGGCTGGCTCACTCTTGCATCGATCGCGCTGAGCCTTAATTGGGGAATTTTTATCTGGGCAATCAATTCTGGGCACACCGTCGAATCAGCTCTTGGTTATTACATAAACCCTCTGGTCATGATTGCAGCCGGAGTCTTGCTTATGGGTGAACGGATGCGCCGAGCACAGTGGATAGCCGTGACTTTCGGTGCGATAAGCGTCATCGTGTTGTCGATCGACTATGGGCACCCGCCATATATCGCCCTGTCACTTGCTTTTTCATGGGGGTTATACGGCCTGGTAAAAAAGCATTTGAGTCTCGGCGCGCTTGAAACCCTTAGTATCGAAACTTTAATCATGGTGATTCCGGCGGCTGGCTATATTTGGCTGCTTTCAGACAGGGGAACCGGGCAGTTGGGATCTAGCGTCCACATGACGGCGCTGCTAATGACGGCCGGAATTGTTACAGCAGTCCCGTTGCTGCTTTTTAATGGAGCTACATCGAGGATTCCGTTATCGACTATTGGCCTGCTTCAGTACCTCAATCCGACAATGCAGTTTGTAATTGGAATTCTTATTCGACACGAGAAAATGTCGGAGGGGCGGTGGATCGGGTTTGTTCTGATCTGGATCGCACTGGTTCTACTCAGCGTGGATGGTTACCGTACAAGCAGAGCGACCGGCACTAATCCTGATCACTCAAGCGGAGCGATCTATGACAATATCGCAGAGAGCCATTAGCGCTTCTTTCGCTTCGCAATCATCTAACTCTGCAAGCACCTGCCGGGCACCGTCGGAATATTCGTGCAGCTGTATGCGTGCGCTTTCGATCGCGCGATGCGTGCGCAGTTTCGACAACACTTGACTCACGATAGGTTCGCTCGTAATCGGCGAAAGAAGCAGTTGACGTAACTCTGAATCCGCCGGGTCTTTAGAAGTAATCACATGCAATGTCACCAGAGTCGGAACACCTTCACGCAGATCAGTACCAGGAGTCTTGCCAGAGACTCCAGATTCGCTTGTTATGTCCAAAACGTCGTCAGCGATCTGGAACGCTACGCCAATTCGTTCACCGAATTCTCCGAGCACTTTGCGCACAGAATCGCCAGCTCCAGATGCAAGTGCCCCGTACTGCGCACTTGCCGATAGCAAGGAGCCGGTCTTATCTGCCACCACCTTCAGATAGTGAGCGTGCAGGTCGTCACCTTCGCTTGGTCCAATCGTCTCCATGATTTGACCGACGACTAGCCGTTCAAAAGTATGTGCCTGAAGTCTTACCGCCTCCGGGCCAAGATCAGCGAGTAATGCCGAAGACTTTGCGAAAAGGAAATCGCCGGCCAGGATTGCCACCGTATTTCCCCAGCGCTTGTTCGCGCTCTCGACACCTCTCCGGAGTGAAGCCTCGTCCATGACGTCATCGTGGTACAGAGTCGCCAGGTGAGTCAGTTCCGAGACCACCGCAGAAGCAACAACTCCAGGAGCATTGGGGTTACCAAACTCAGCAGATAGCAGTGTGAGTAGCGGTCTAAGTCGTTTCCCACCGGCATCGACCAAGTGGTGCGAGGTATGCGTGAGAAGCTCATAATTGCTCTGAATGCTGGATGCCAGCAATTCCTCCACTGAGGACATTCCGGCTTCGAGGCGACGCTCGAGCTCAAGAGAGAGCCCCGGGATGCCGAAACTACTCATCAGAAGATGAATTGCGCTGCAGATTTGGCTAGATCAAGTACCGGACCGGGAACAACTCCAAGGATCAAAGTCGCCGCCGCCGCAAATGTGATGGCGGCAGAGGTCATGACTGGTGGAATGACAACAGTGGTGCCATCTTCCTTGGGCTCACTGAAGAACATCAGCACAATCACGCGAACGTAGAAGAAGGCGGCCACGGCGCTGCTGAGCACGCCAACAATGACAAGAGCTGTAGAGCCGCTTGCATACGCTGCAGAGAACACGGCGAACTTGGCAACAAAGCCACTTGTAAGTGGAATCCCAGCGAGGGCAAGAAGAAAGAAAGCAAAGGTAGACGCAATCAGCGGCGAGCGGCGACCCAGGCCACTCCACTGGGAAAGGTGAGTAGCCTCTCCGCTCGAGTCTCGCACCAGGGTAATGATGGCAAAGGCGCCGATGGTAGTGAAGCCATATGCCGCAAGATAGAACAGCGATCCTTGAAGCCCACTCTGATTGGCGGCGATAACGCCCGTAAGTATGAATCCGGCGTGCGCAATTGACGAGTAGGCCAACAGGCGCTTCATATCGGTCTGAGTCAGCGCAAAGAGTGCACCAAGAATCATGGTCACTATTGCGATGCCAGTGAGCATTGGGCGCCAATCCCAACGCAGGCCTCCAAGTCCAACATAGAAGAGCCGAAGGATCGCACCAAATGCAGCTACCTTGGTACAGGCGGCCATGAAAGCAGTTACAGGTGTTGGTGCCCCTTGATACACATCTGGTGTCCATGCGTGAAATGGAACTGCACTCACCTTGAAGAGCAATCCGACCGCGATCAAGCCGACACCGATAAGGAGAATGAGATCATTGCCAGCGCTAGTCGAGATAGCTGTTCGAATTCCCCCGAGTGACACTGTGTGTGCGTACCCGTAAATCAGCGCTGCGCCATAGAGAAAGAATGCTGACGAGAATGCACCGAGTAGGAAATATTTAAGCGCGGCTTCCTGCGAAAGCAAGCGACGACGACGTGCCAGCCCGGACATTAGGTAGAGTGGAAGGGAAAGAACTTCCAGAGCCACGAACATAGTGACCAAATCACCCGCTGCTGGGAAAAGAAGCGCGCCGCCAAGAGCGAAGAGAGTTAATGGGAAGACTTCGGTTTGAACAATTCCAGTTGCTAGCGCAGTTCGCTCAGCTTCAGAACCGGGAAGTGCAGATGCTTGCGCCGTAAAAGCGCCGCCCTCTGAATCAAGACGCCGCTCAGCGATCAACAGTACGCCGCCAAGGGCCAACAGCAGGAGAGTCCCTTGCAGAAACAGAGTCACGCCGTCGACCACAACCGATCCCTCGGCGGCAATGGTCGAAGTGCCATGGAGTCGAACGACCGCGGCAAATGCAGCGACTATTGAGACAAGGCTGATCGCAACCTGTGCCACATAACGACGGTCACGCGGCAAGAACGCTTCCACCAAGACACCGAGCAGCGCTCCGCCAAGAACTATCAGGATCGGCAGCAGTTCGCTGTATTGAATTACGGGTGCCTGGAAGTTCATCTCACTTCCCTCCTGTGGGCGCGGGGTCAGTTACGCCCACCACTTGCATGGTGTGAGCGACGCTCGGATTGACGACATCAAGAATTGGCTTTGGGTAGAAACCCAAGAAAATGATGATTGCAATTACTGGTGCAATCGCTAATTTTTCGCGCAAAGTGAGGTCTGGCAAATTCTCGTTGCCAGCGGTGACCGGACCATGCATGGTGCGCTGAATTAAGATCAACACGTACAGGGCAGCAAGAATAATTCCGCCAGTGGCAATAATCGCCGCCCAGGGGTAGCGAGTGTAAGTGCCAACTAGAACCAAGAACTCACTAACGAAACTGGACATACCTGGAAGCGCAAGGGCGGACAGGCCAGCGAGAAAGAATGTCCAAGCCATAACTGGGGTCACTCGCTGAAGTCCACCGAAATCGGAAATCGTCGAAGAGTTCCGTCGAGAGATCATCCAACCGGCTATGAGGAACAGCGCGGCCGTAGAGAATCCATGATTAACCATGTAGAGAGTCGCACCTGATTGGCCCTGGCTCGTCATGGCGAAGATTCCAAGAGTGATAAACCCAAAGTGCGAGATTGAGGTAAATGCAATCAGGCGCTTTATATCGGTCTGACCGATGGCCAGTAGGGCGCCGTAAACCACGCTTATCACTGAAAGGACGATGATCAACGGAGTGAAGTATTTCGCTGCGCCTGGAAACAGGGGAAGGCAGTATCGGAGCATTCCGAAGGTACCGACCTTGTCCAGAACGCCGACAAGAAGCACTGCGGTGCCGGGCGTTGCGGCAGATGCGGCATCTGGCAGCCAGGTGTGAAATGGCCAAAGCGGAGCTTTGATCGCAAAGGCGATAAAGAATCCAAGAAACAGCCAACGCTCGGTCAAGGCGCCGAAATGCAGTTTTGTCAACGCAGTTATGTCAAAGGTGGGGGCTCCCAATTGATCCTTCGAAATGACATATAGGGCAATCACCGCAGCCAACATGAGCAGGCCGCCGAAAAGGCTATAAAGCAAGAACTTCACTGCCGCATAAGAACGCTGGGCTCCACCAAACGATCCGATCAGGAAATAAACCGGAATAAGCATGGCTTCGAAGAAGACATAGAAAAGGAAGACATCGGTCGCAGAAAAAACGCCGACCATGAATGTTTCAAGCATCAGTAACAGCGCAAAAAAAGTCTTTACGCTGAAGCGACCGTTCTCGGCTTCGTTCCAGGATCCCAGAATCACTATTGGCGCGAGGATTGTTGCCAGCAGCACCATCATCAAGGCAATTCCGTCTACACCGACTGCGTACTTGATGCCAAAGGTAGAAATCCAGTCATGCGACTCGACCAATTGAAGAGTGCCGGTGTTGGTTTTGAATCCTGTCAGCATGAGAAGCGATATGAGGAGCGAAAGTAGGCTTACGCCTAATGCCAATTGCTTAGCGAGAAGGTCGCGCCCCTTAGGAAGCAAGGCAACAGCTGCCGAACCTACGAGTGGAATGAGCCCGAGTGTTGTTAGCCAAGGAAACATTTTGTCAGAGCCTCGCAGCCAACATCGCGGCGACCACTATGGCCGCACCACCAAGAATGAACATTGCATAAGTTCGGGCAAATCCCGTCTGCAAACGACGGATGCGCACTGACGCTCCGCCTAAGAGGGCGCCAAGTCCATTGACCGCCCCGTCAACGAAGACCCGATCAAGGAACACCAGAGCTCGTGTTAAGTACTGGCCGGGACGCATAAGGACCGCTTCATTAAACGCATCTTGATAAAGATCGCGCCTGGCAGCCCGGGTAAAGACCGAAACATTTGTTGGCGCCACTTCTGGAATGGGGGTTCGAACGTACTGCAGATATGCCATTCCAGCGCCGACTAGAACAGAAATGATCGCTAGTGCCGAGATCAGCATTGGCGCTAATCGAGATGGAGGCTCCACAAAGCCTGGGCTCACAACCGGCTCAAGCCAATTCCGCAGAGACGAACCGACGGCGAGCAAGGCGCCTGCACCGACCGAGCCAATAGCAAGGATCGCCATCGGAATGACCATCAATTTCCCGGATTCGTGTGGATGAGTTCCCTGGCTCCATCGAGCTTTGCCGAAGAAGGTCATAATCATGACGCGAGTCATGTAGAACGCTGTAATAGCGGCACCTATTAGCGCGGCTGAGCCGATGACGAGGCCTCGAGCGCCGCCGGCATTGAAAGAAGCCTCAATAATTTTGTCCTTCGAATAAAAGCCGGCGAAAGGTGGAACACCGATAATTGCTAGGTACCCCAATCCGAACGTAACAAATGTCGCCGGCATAAATTTTCGGAGTCCCCCGTACTTTCGCATATCGACTTCGTCATTCATTCCATGCATGACCGATCCTGCGCCAAGGAACATCCCAGCCTTAAAGAATCCGTGTGTGAGCAGGTGCATGATCGCAAAGGCGTAGCCAGCAGGTCCCAGTCCTGCGGCGAGAATCATGTAACCGATTTGAGACATCGTGGAGGCGGCAAGCGCCTTTTTGATGTCATCTTTCGCGGTACCGATAATCGCACCGAAGAGAAGCGTGATGACTCCGACGATTATCACCAGTAGACGGGCAGTTGGGGCATGGTCAAAGACAAAGTTGGAGCGAACTATCAGGTAAACGCCAGCTGTAACCATGGTTGCAGCGTGGATCAGAGCCGAAACGGGCGTAGGGCCAGCCATGGCATCGCCGAGCCAAGATTGCAAGGGGAATTGTGCAGATTTTCCAGCTGCAGCCAGCAGGAGCATGGCTCCCATTGCGGTTAGGGCGCCGTTATGAATCTTGCCGGCTCCAGCCGCAACGCCGTCGAATGAAACAGATCCGAACGAGGTAAAGGCAATCATGATCGCAATTGAAAGTCCAAAGTCACCGACGCGGTTGGCTATAAACGCCTTTTTTGCAGCAGTCGCATAAGCAGGTTTCTGGTTCCAGAATCCAATCAAGAGATAAGAAGCCAGGCCGACACCTTCCCAGCCCACATATAAGTTCAAGTAGGAATTGCCGAGAACTAGCAGCAGCATCGCAGCAATAAAGAAGTTCAGGTACGCAAAAAATCGTCGGCGATCAACGTCGTGTTCCATATAGCTGATGGAATAGATGTGGATCAGCGTTCCAACTCCGGTTATCAATAGCACGAAGCAGATTGAGAGTTGGTCCAACAAAAGCCCTGCCTCAACATGAAAATTCCCGACACTTATCCAAGTGAATAGAGTCTGTGAGACACCTCTCTGGTCGCCACTGCGTCCGAGCATCTTCACAAGTTCTACAACACCAACTACGAATGAGCCGCCGGACAGCGCTGTCGCAAGTAGGTGCCCCCACTTATCCGTGCGATGTCCACCCAGAAGTAGGATCGCAGCGCCAAGCGCGGGCAGCGCAATCAGCCAGACCAGGAGCGAACTACTCCCGGCGGCAAGAGCGTGTGCAGAATCCACGGCGTGTCCTTAGAACTTGAGTAGGTTGACGTCATCGACCGAGGCCGAACGACGAGATCGGTAAATGGAAACAATAATTGCCAGGCCCACCACTACTTCGCAGGCAGCAACCACCATGGTGAAGAAAGCGATCACCTGACCATCTAGGTTGCCCTGAATCCGCGCAAAGGTGACGAAACTAAGGTTTGCGGCATTAAGCATGAGTTCAATGCACATAAAAATTACGATCGAGTTTCGGCGAGTCAACACACCGATCGCTCCTATCGTAAAGAGCAGAGCCGAAACAAATAGATAGTTAGCGGGATTCATCTGACTCCTCACTCTCCGGCTTCAACTCGAAGGAATCGGGGGGAAGTACGCCACCACGGGCCTTGATGACCCTGGAGACCGAAGAGGGAGCCGGCGTCCCGTCGGGTAGTAGAGCCGGAACATCGACCGCATTGTGCCGGGAGAACACACCAGGGTTTGGCAGCGTTGAGCCCGGAAGCTGACTTCCTTCTTGGAAACGGTCCTGTGAAAGTTGCCGCTGGGTTCGACGCGGCGTCGTGCGCTCTCGGTGACCGAGAACCATTGCACCGAGTGCAGCAGTCACCAGAAGAGCCGATACGACTTCGAATGCCCAGACATATCGACTGAAAAGAAGAGCGGCGAGCCCTTGAACATTTCCGTCGATATTGGCTGTATCAAGGCCGACCGCTGGACTCTGCACAGATCCCGAAAGTGCGTGGCCAAGTCCGCCAACAAGCAGTACACCAAGCCCCAACCCGATCAGGATTGCAGCGAGCCGTTGTCCACGGATGGTTTCAACCAAGGAGTCGGAACTATCTACACCAACGAGCATCAAGATAAACAAGAAGAGCATCATGACTGCACCGGTATAGACAACGATCTGAACAATGCCGAGGAAAGGCGCATCCTGGGCCATATAGAAGATCGCCAGGCTGATCATTATGTAGGCCAGAAAAAGGGCGCTGTGCACCGCCTTCTTGGCCAACACCATTCCGAATGCAGCCAGAACGCTCAATGGCGCCAAGATCCAGAAAAGTACTGCCTCTGGCGTACCGGTCACACCTGCAGTTAACGCGAGAGTGTTCATGGAGCGACCTCGCCAATGATTTCACCTTGAGAGGAATCGGCCCCGGTGACGTTTCCACGGTAGTAGTCGGTGTCGTCAGTACCTGGATACATTGGATGTGGCGCCGCGACCATCCCAACTCTGAGTGGAGCTAGAAGATCTTCCTTCTCGTAGATCAACTTGTCACGAAGGTCGTCGGCAAGTTCATACTCGTTGGTCATAGTGAGGGCGCGTGTTGGGCAGGCCTCAATGCATAGGCCGCAGAAAATGCAACGCAAATAGTTAATTTGATAAACGCGACCGTATCGCTCGCCTGGCGAATGCCGATCCTCTTCAGTGTTCGGGGCGCCCTCGACATAGATGGCGTCGGCAGGACAAGCCCACGCGCATAGTTCGCAGCCGATGCATTTCTCCAGCCCATCAGGGTGGTGATTTAGTTGGTGACGGCCATGGAACCTGGGCGCAGTAGGAACCTTCTCTTCTGGATACTGTTCAGTACCAGTTTTCTTGAACATTGTCGCAAAAGTGACGCCAAAGCCGCGAGACTGCGTGGCTAAGGATGCGGCGCCTTCATTAGGCACTTCTTCAGATTCTTCCTCGGCCGTTTCGATAGTTGGCTCTGGGCGTCTTATGAGTTCGTCATTGATTGCGAAGTCGTCAGTCATCGGTTGGTCTCCTGGTTTTCCATTGAGTCTCCATGCTGACCGTCAGGCAGATCGGAATGGCTTGGCGCCGCTGGCACTACTTGGGTCGAGACGCTAATTGGCAGTTTTGGTACCGCAAAATGCGGTGTTTCAGCGACCTCGGCATTGAGCCGCGCCTCCCGCACTTTTTTTGCCGATTCAAAGCCCGAGGCCACTAGCACCAGAACGAGCACCACACCGGCAGTGAAACCCACAATCACTGAGCGCGAATCTCCGCGCAAAGACAGGGCCCGAAGCGTTGCGACCACGAGCGTCCAGACGAGGGAAACTGGGATCAGTATCTTCCAACCAAATTTCATGAATTGGTCATAACGCAGCCTCGGCAAGGTCCCGCGCAACCAGATAAAGAAGAAGAAGAAAGCAATCAGCTTGGCCAAAAACCAGACGAAGGTGAACCAACCACCAAGCCAACTTTCGGTGAAACCAAGACCAGGAAGGGCGCGATATCCACCCAAGAAGAGTGTCGTAGCCAACGCTGACACAGTAAGAACATTCACGTATTCGGCAAGGAAGAAAAGCGCGAACTTGAGCGACGAGTATTCCGTGTGGAAGCCACCGACCAACTCGCCCTCCGCTTCAGCCAAATCAAAAGGCGCGCGGTTCGTCTCCCCCACCATCGAAATTGTGTAAATCACGAAAGATGGGAACAAGACAATGACGTACCACCATTGGTCTTGGCTGGCCACGATCTGTGAGGTGGACATTGACCCCGAGTAGAGGAATACCGCGACTAGGGATAGGCCCATCGCCACTTCGTATGAAATCACCTGTGCACTCGAACGAAGTGCACCAAGTAGTGGATAGGTAGAGCCCGAAGACCAACCAGCAAGAACGATCCCATACACACCGACTGATGCGATTGCGAGAATGTAAAGAACGCCGACCGATAAATCGGTCAGTTGAAAAGCCGTCTTATGCCCGAAAATAGATACTTGCCCGGTCATTGGAATTACGGCGAAAGACATGAAGCAGGTAGTTGCCGAAATTATTGGAGCGAGCACAAATACGATTCGATCGGCCGCCTTTGGAATTATGTCTTCCTTAAGAGCAAGTTTCACGCCATCAGCCAGACCCTGGATGAGACCGAAAGGACCAACCCGGTTTGGTCCGAGCCGCATTTGCATCCTGGCGACCACGCGTCGTTCGCCCCAGATCGCCATCAAGACCATAAGAACCAGAAAGACAAATATAAGTAGTGCTTTAACCAGAATTAGCCAGCCTGGATCATTGCCCAGAAGGTCAGCGGTTACGGACACAGATTGGCGGATCACGCGCCACCTCCGATTCGAACGACTGCTCCACTTGTTACGGCAAGGGACCTTCGAATCTGGGAGCCCGTTGAATTTTCAGGGAGCCACACGACTCGATCAGGCATGTCCGTTATTTCAAAAGGGATTGAAATCGAGCCTGAATCAGTGGTGACTAGCAACAGGCCACCATCTTGGATGCCAACTTCAGCCGCAGTCTTCGCCGATAGCCGGGCAAGGGCGCGCCGTGCGGTTCCCGCCAAATTTGCTTCGCCATCTTGTAGCGACCCAGCGTCCAAAAGCATGCGCCATGAAGCAAGCACTGCCTCTCCCGCTTCTGGAGCACGTTGAGTTCCAGCTTCATGGCTTACGCTCTGCGCTCGAGCACCATCCCAGGTACCCAGAGCATTCAATTCGGTCTTAGCGGCAGCAACATCATGAAGTTTCAAGGGAGCTTCAAGCGCTTCAGCGAGCATCGTCAAGACCCTTAGATCGCCCAAGCGTGTTGCGCCAGCCAACACTTGATCGAAATTGCGCTCACGACCTTCCCAGTTAAGGAATGTGCCCGACTTCTCTGTCACAGAAGCGACGGGAAAGACCACATTGGCTCGACGGGTTACCTCGCTCTCGCGAAGTTCAAGTGAGACAACAAACGCGGTTTCAAGTGCGGCTAACGCTAATGACGGTTCTGCCAGATCAAATGGATCTACTGCGCCCACCAACAGCGCTGCTATTTGACCATCCTTAGCGCCTTGGAGAATTTCATCGGTATCGCGACCGGGTTCTGCTGGAATCGAGGCAACTCCCCAGGCCGCAGCGACGTCGACGCGAGCAGCGGCATCAACCACGGGACGACCGAGAGGCAGCAGGTTCCCAATTGCGCCAGCTTCGAGAGATCCCCGTTCGCCAGCTCGGCGCGGAACCCAAGCTATTTTCGCACCTGTCGATTTGGCCAACTCAAGTGCTCTACTTAGAAGACCTTGCGTGAGAGTTGCCCGCTCGCCAACCAGAATGAGACTCCGCGCGGTTAGTTGAGTGTCAACAGCGGCAATCGAATGAAATAAGTTCGCTTCTAGCTTCTCGGCTCCGCGACTGAGGTATGGCGCAATCGTCGCGACTTTAAGTCCGCGCTTTTTGACCTGTTTTCTAATCCGAAGGAAAACAATTGGCGACTCTTCTTCAGCTTCAAAGGAAATCAGCAACACGGTGTCGGCTGAATCAATGTCGGCATTCGAAACAGTTGAACTCACAATGGTTGAGGCCAGGAAAGCACTTTCCTCGGTCGAGATTGGGCGAGATCGAAAATCAATGTCGTTGGTACCAAGAGCCACTCTCGCGAACTTCTGATAGGCGTAGGCATCTTCCAAAGTTGAACGTCCGCCGACAAGAACTGCCGCTCGTCCTGTAGACAAGCCAGCAGCTGCTATCGCGATCGCTTCCGGCCAAGACGCTTTGACCAATTCGCCGGTTATTTCATCTCGAACCAATGGCGTCGTGAGTCGATCCTGTGCCGCCGCGTAGGTGAAAGCCCAGCGACCCTTGTCGCAGTTCCACTCTTCGTTTACGGCCGGATCGTCGCCTGCGAGACGTCGCAGCACGGTAGATCGGCGAACATCGGTACGCATCGCACAACCTGATGCACAGTGCTCGCAAACTGTAGAGGTGGAGACCAGATCAAACGGCCTGGAGCGGAATCGATAAGAGGCTCCCGTGAGAGCGCCAACCGGACAGATCTGCACGGTGTTACCTGAGAAATAAGACTCAAACGGATCTTTTTCGTAGATTCCAACTTGCTGCAAAGCGCCACGTTCGTTGAGGGTGATAAACGGATCGCCGGCTATCTGATCAGAGAATCTCGTACAGCGAGCGCACAGGATGCAGCGTTCGCGGTCGAGAAGAACTTGCGATGAAATATTGATCGGCTTAAGGAAGGTTCGCTTGGTGCCATCAAATCGAGATACCGCATCCCCAGAACTCATCGATTGATTCTGGAGCGGGCATTCACCACCTTTATCGCACACTGGGCAGTCGAGCGGGTGGTTGATGAGTAGGAATTCCATATTTCCGCGCTGTGCCTTTTCGGCAACCGGAGAAGTGAGTTGCGTCTTTACGATCATGTTCGGCTCAACCGGCATGGTGCATGAGGCCTGTGGTTTTGGAAAGGCTCTCCCGTTAATCTCTACTTCCACTAGACACTGCCGGCACGCCCCAACCGGCGCCAACAATGGGTGGTCGCAGAAGCGCGGGATCTGAATGCCGATCGACTCTGCCGCCCGAATGATCAGGGTGCCCTTGGGCACAGAAACTTCGAAGCCATCAATAACCGCGGTGACCATTTCGACCGGAGTCACGCCAGTTTCGGTGTTGTTCGTGATTGTCATCAGGCGTTTACTCCTGCAAAGAGAGTTGAAGCAACCGGATCAAATGGGCATTGACCGGCATCAAGGTGGGCGATGTATTCGGATCGGAAGTATTTGATCGACGAGACGATAGGACTTGTAGCGCCATCGCCAAGTGCGCAGAAGGCTCGACCAAAAATGTTTTCGCAGATATCGAGGAGCTTTTCAAGATCTGCCGCGCTGCCCTGACCGGATTCAAGATCCCTCAAAATCTGAACTAGCCAGTAAGTGCCTTCTCGACAAGGAGTGCACTTTCCACAAGATTCGTGCTTATAGAATTCAGTCCAGCGCAGGACTGCACGGACCACGCATGTTGTTTCATCGAAGATCTGAAGTGCTTTAGTGCCGAGCATGGAGCCAGCTCCAGCTACACCTTCGTAGTCGAGGGGAATATCCAAATGCTCGGCCGTGAGCAGAGGCGTGGATGATCCGCCTGGTGTCCAGAATTTCAAGGTGTGACCTTCGCGGATCCCGCCGGTAAGTTCCAGCAACTCGCGAAGCGTTATCCCAAGTGGAGCCTCGTATTGTCCAGGGCGCTTCACATGGCCAGAGAGTGAGTAGAGAGTAAAGCCCTTACTTTTCTCGGTCCCCATTGAGCCAAACCACTCGGCTCCGCGGTTGATGATTGCGGGCACCGAAGCGATTGACTCGACGTTGTTCACGACCGTAGGGCAGGCATAGAGCCCGGCGATTGCCGGAAACGGAGGCCGGAGGCGAGGTTGCCCTCTAAACCCTTCCAGGGAATCGAGGAGTGCGGTTTCTTCGCCGCAGATATAGGCGCCAGCTCCGGCATGCACCACCAAGTCGAGGTCGAACCCCTTGCCGTCAATATTTGTGCCAAGTAATCCGGCCACATAAGCATCTGCCACTGCTTGCTGGAGTCTGCGTACAACGTGAACAACTTCGCCACGAACATAGATGAAAGCGTGGTTGGAGCGAATCGCGTAAGAGGCGATGATCATGCCCTCGATTAGGACGTGTGGGTTGGCTAGCAGGAGCGGCATATCCTTGCAGGTTCCAGGCTCCGACTCGTCGGCGTTGACGACTAGGTAGTGAGGTTTGCCGTCGCCCTGTGGGATGAAAGACCATTTCATTCCAGTTGGGAAGCCGGCCCCACCTCTTCCGCGTAGACCCGACTCCTTGATTAAAGCGATAACCGCATCCGGGTCCATTGCAAAAGCTTTTGCAGAAGCGATGTAACCGCCATTGCGACGATAAGCGTCCAGAGTAAATGAATCAGCTTGATTCCAATTCGCCGAAAGAACCGGGGTTAGCTTCATAGTTGCTCCCCACTTTCTTGACGAGTTGCGATTTCAAGACCAGCCAAGCTCGCAGTGCCAGCTTGAACTCCTTCGTTTGCATGTCCGTCGTTTATGCCGGCCAGCACCGCGGAATTCTCTTTCCAGGTAGGCAACTTATTTGGTCCGCGGCTTGGCGCCGGCGGGTTACCCGCCTGAAGCGAATCGACAAGCGCCTTGGCACTTTCGACAGTCTGGTTATCGTAGAACTCCCAATTGACCATCACCACAGGCGCATAGTCGCAGGCTGCATTGCATTCAATATGTTCGAGCGAAACGGTGCCGTCGGCGATCGTTTCATCATTTCCAATTCCAAGATGGACTTTGAGCCCGGAGAAAATTGCATCCCCGCCCATCACTGCGCATAGCGTGTTAGTACATACGCCGACGTGATAGTCGCCGACTGGCCGGCGCTTGTACTGGGTATAGAAGGTGGCCACAGCAGAGACTTCCGCAGTAGTGAGATCGAGCTTTTCAGCGACTAGTTCGATGCCTTCGGGGGTCACGTATCCCTCGGCTGACTGCACCAAGTGCAGAAGCGGCATAATCGCCGATCGACTGCGCGGGTAGCGCGCAATGATCTCATCCATCTGTGACGAAGTGGTTTCCTTAAGCGACATTACCTATCCACTCCACCCATTACAGGATCGATTGAAGCAACCGCTGCGATTACGTCGGCGAGTTGTCCGCCTTCACACATCGCTGCCGTCGCTTGCAGATTATTGAAAGATGGATCACGGAAGTGAACGCGGTATGGCTTAGTTCCGCCGTCTGATACGACATGCGCTCCAAGTTCTCCACGAGGACTTTCGATTGCAACATAAACTTCACCAGCCGGCACCCGGAAGCCTTCCGTCACAAGCTTGAAGTGATGGATGAGGGCCTCCATAGAGGTGCCCATGATCTCCTTGATGTGATCAAGAGAGTTCCCAAGGCCGTCGGCACCAAGAGCCAATTGAGCAGGCCATCCGATCTTCTTATCCTCAACCATCACTGGCCCAGGGGTCTTGGCCAGACGTTCGACACATTGCTCAATAATCCGAAGGGACTGTTCCATCTCATGGATGCGGATCAGGAAACGACCATAAGCATCGCTTGAAGTTGCCGTCACGACATCAAAGTCGTAGGTCTCATAACCGCAATACGGTTGCAGTTTTCGTAAATCTAACGGCAGTCCGGTCGCCCTCATGATCGGACCAGTGATTCCAAGCTGAGTGCACCCGGCAACGTCCAGATAGCCGATTCCATCAGTGCGGGCCACCCAGATTGCGTTTCCAACTAGAAGTTTTACCGTGTCTTGAAGATTGTGGCGCAAAGTTTCTACAGCTTCACTTATGACATCGAGAGCGCCTTCGGGCAGATCTTGAGCCACTCCGCCAGGGCGAACATACGCATGATTCATGCGAAGCCCGGTAACTAACTCGAAGATGTCAAGGATCGTCTCGCGTTCACGGAATCCAAAGATCATCGCACTTAACGCGCCGAGTTCCATGCCACCGGTTGCCAAGGCCACAAGGTGTGAAGAAATTCGGTTGAACTCCATCATCATGACTCTAATGATGCTGGCCCGCTCTGGAATCTGATCAGTAATGCCAAGTAGTTTCTCGACCGCCAGGCAGTAGGCCGTTTCATTGAAAAACGGGCTCAAATAATCCATTCTCGTGACGAAGGTGACTCCCTGGGTCCAACTCCGGAATTCTGCGTTCTTCTCGATTCCGGTGTGCAAGTATCCGATTCCGCATCGAGCCTCGGTAACCGTTTCCCCTTCGATTTCAAGTATCAAACGAAGAACCCCATGGGTCGACGGGTGTTGAGGTCCCATATTGAGAACGACTCGCTCATCTTGAGTCGCGCCAATTTCGGTTACTAAGTCGTCCCAGTCGCCACCGGTAACCGAGTAGACAGTGCCCTCTGTGGTTTCACGTGATGATGCGTATGGATCGAATGTGGTACTCATTAGCGGTAAGCCCTCCGCTCATCAGGAGGTGGAATAGTGGCGCCTTTGTACTCAACCGGAATTCCGCCTAGGGGATAGTCCTTCAACTGCGGATGGCCCGGCCAATCATCTGGCATCAGAATTCTGGTCAATCCCGGGTGATCGTCGAAAATAAGTCCAAACATGTCGAACGCCTCGCGCTCGTGCCAGTTGTTCGACGCCCAAATACCGGTGAGTGAAGGCAGATGCGGATTGGCCGAAGGCACCGACACCTCTAGTTTTACGCGTTGGTTCTTGGTGATGGACAGCAATGTATAAATCGCATGCAACTCGCGACCAGCATCGTTTGGATAATGAACACCAGTTACGCCCATCGACATTTCAAAGAGCAACTCGTCGCGAAGGATTTTTGCCACTGCAACTAACTTATCGGGACGAATATGAAGCGAAAGCTCTCCGCGATCAACTACAACTTTCTCGATCGCTTCGTTGAACTCCGGGTATGCGCGTTCAAGCGAATCGGCCAGGTCGTCGAAGTAACCGCCGTAGGGGCGTTCGGAGGAACCAGGCGTTGCTTGGATCCGAACCAAACCGCCGTAACCTGACGTGTCACCGGAACCTGAAACACCAAAAAGGCCATGCTGGGCTGGATCTGGGTTGATATTCACTACGCGAGCAGCCCCTTCAATGAGATGGTGGGCAGTGAGGCAAGAGCCGCCGCTTCAACTTCGCGAATAACTGCTTGGCGATTGCTTCCCAATTTTTCATTTGAAATCTGTGCATGCAACATCAGAATTGCGTCCATCAACATCTCCGGACGTGGCGGGCAACCTGGTAGATAAATGTCTACGGGTACGACGTGATCAACGCCCTGCACGATCGCATAGTTGTTGAAAATACCCCCCGATGAGGCGCACGCGCCCATCGAGATGACCCACTTCGGGCCGGTCATTTGATCATAAATCTGGCGAAGAACGGGAGCCATCTTGTTTGATACGCGTCCCGCCACGATCATCAAATCTGCCTGGCGAGGCGAGGCTCGAAAGACTTCCATGCCGAATCGGGCTAGGTCATAACGCCCGGCTCCAGTGGCCATCATTTCAATGGCGCAGCAGGCGAGGCCGAAAGTAGCTGGCCATAGCGAATTCTTTCGCATATAGCCAGCAAGTTTTTCAACGCTGGTTAGCAGAAATCCGCTAGGTAACTTCTCTTCAATACCCATCTGTTATCCGCCTTAGTCCCACTCAAGTCCGCCGCGGCGCCAGACATAGGCGTATGCGACGAAAACAGTGGAAATGAATAGCACCATTTCGATAAGGCCAAAAAGGCCCATGTGGTCAAACGAGACTGCCCATGGGTAAAGAAAAACAATTTCAATGTCGAAAACAATGAAGAGCATCGCCGTTAAGAAATACTTGATTGGAAAGTGTCCGCCACCCGGCGCAGGTGGTGTGGGTTCAATTCCACACTCGTAAGCTTCGAGTCTTGCCCGGTTGTAACGCTTGGGGCCGGTGAGCGCTGCGGCCAGCACCGAGAAAATTGCGAAGCCGAATCCAATGGCGGCGATGGCCAGGATCGGTACATATAAATTCACTTATTCAACTCCAAAGCTTTTAGCGAAGGCATCATTATCTTAGGCGAGCGCGGGGGGTGGATCATGCCGCTGGCGCCAATCGGACCAGCGCATTGATCACACGATCCATGTAATCGCCGCCGTGAGAGTCTGTGAGATTGGCGAGAAGCTTGATCGTGAAACGCATCAATGTCGGATGCGGGAGCGCTTTTTTGGTCCCGATCTTCATGACTTGATCATGTCCGATCAGCTTCACAAAGGCACGACCGAGCGTGTAATAACTGCCCCAGGCACTCTTCAGGCGTACTGGGTACTGCTCCAGACGCCGTTCTCGAGCCAGATCGGTCCGTTCCTGGCGTGATTCGAGAATGGTTTCAGCGGCGATTCGCCCCGATTCCATCGCGTAGGCAATGCCCTCACCGTTGAAAGGGTTGACCATTCCGCCGGCGTCGCCGATTAACAGCAGACCCCGGGTGTAGTGCGGGGTCCGGTTAAATCCCATTGGCAGGGCGGCGCCGCGTATTGGCTCGGTCATGTTCTCGGGCGTGTAGCCCAATTCGGCTGGCATTGATGCCACCCACCGGTTGAGCACAGCCCGGTAGTCCACGTTGGCAAAGGATTCCGAGGAGTTCAAAATGCCAAGGCCAATGTTGCTGGTGCCGTCGCCTACGCCAAAAATCCAGCCATAGCCGGGCATAAGCCGGTCCCCATCCCAGAGTTCCAACCAAGATTCAAGCCAATTGTCCTCGTGGGCGGCTGATTTAAAGTAGGTGCGAACCGCAACTCCAAGCGGGCGATCATCACGCTTCTCTAATCCCATTGCGAGCGAGAGGCGGCTGGAGTTTCCATCGGCAGCGATTACAACTGGGGCGCGAAATTCGACGTCGCCGTCGGCGGTTTTCGCGACGACGCCAACGATGCGGCCACTGTTTATGATCGGCCGTTGCACATTGGTGCCCTGATGAAGTTCGGCGCCGCTCGCAACGGCACGCTTTGCGAGCATATCGTCCAGATTTGCCCTAGTTCGTACCAATCCGTAACCGGGGAAATCGGAGAGCTCAGGCCAGGGCAGCTCAAGTCTGTGTCCGCCCCCGATAATTCGAAGACCCCGGTTTTCAATCCATCCGGTTAAATCCACACCGAGGCCGATCAATTCCTTAACAGAACGTGGGGTTAGCCCGTCGCCACAGACCTTCTCTCGCGGGAATGTGCTCTTTTCAAGCAACAGAACCTTGGCACCACCGCGGGCCAGGTGGATTGCCGCCGCTGACCCGCCAGGACCGGCGCCAACGATTATTACATCTGCATCCACGCGTTAACTCCCTGCCGCACTCGGGCGATAGATCTTGAGAAACTTTTCACGAGCATTCTAGGCGCGCACACCTCGATGAAGTGCCACGATCCCGCCAGATAGGTTACGCCAGGCCAAATTGGTGAACCCAGCGTCCTCGATCCGAGTGGCCAGCGCTGCCTGATCGGGCCAGGCCCGAATCGATTCAGCTAAGTAGACATAGGCATCCGGATTCGACGAAGTGCGCTTTGCGATCCAGGGCAATGCACGCATTAGATATTCGGTATAGATCAAGCGAAAGGGCTTAAAGACCGGGTGCGAAAATTCGCAAATGAGCAGGCGGCCACCTGGCTTCAAGACTCGAGCCATCTCGTTCAAGGCCTTATCCATGTCGGCCACATTGCGCAGCCCGAACGAAATCGTGACCGCGTCGAAAACTTCGTCATTAAACGGCAGTTGCAGTGCATCCCCAGCGGTGAAGCCAAGGTGCGGGTGTCTCTTCTTTCCAACCTTGAGCATGCCGAGTGAAAAATCGCACGGAATGACCTGGGCGCCGGCCGCTGCAATAGGCAAACTGGATGCGCCCGTGCCAGCAGCCAGGTCGAGAACCTTCTCACCAGCTCTGGCATTGATCGCACTCACTACGAGCCTTCGCCATCTCCTGGTCTGCCCAACCGAGATCAAATCATTCACGAGGTCGTATCGAGCGGCCACGGCGTCAAACATCGAGGCGACGTCTCCTGGCGACTTATCTAGATTGGCCCGGCTCATAAGTTTTGCCTCACAAATCAATAATGGCCTACCGCTTCGCACGTGACCAATCGTTGGGTAGGGTCTGAGGCGACCTGATAACCACATCTGGTTTGCAGAGTCCGAATTTTGTAGACCCTCACCAAATGTAAGGATCCAGATGGCGACGATTGCCCCACTCCGCGCAGTATTCGTACCACGCACCAGTGCGCTCACCAATACCTCACTCTTAATTGGTGGCACCGTGTTCATGTCTCTCATGGCACAGATCGCAATTTCAGTTCCGGGTTCGCCAGTTCCAATCACTGGCCAGACCCTGGGCGTTCTCTTGATCGGCAGCGCTTATGGCGCATCTCTCGGCCTTGCCACCATGGTCATCTATCTCGCACTTGGCGTGATGGGTGCGCCGATTCTTGCTCAAGGAGCTCACGGCTTCGCTCGACTCTCCGGGCCAACTGGCGGCTACCTAGTAGGCATGCTGTTCGCTTCACTTGCCGTTGGCGCTTTAGCGAATCGACGTTGGGATGTGAGCCTCAAAACTTCGTTTAGCCAGATGCTGTTGGGCGAGATTCTGGTCTTTGTTCCCGGGCTCGTCTGGCTAAAGGTTTATACCGGGCAGGGCTGGGGTTGGACCCTTGCGGCCGGTCTCTCACCCTTTGTTGTGGGCGAAATCATAAAAATTGGGATAGCCGGAACCGCACTCCCGAGCGTATGGGCGCTAGTCCGTCGAGTGCGTTCCTAGCCGATCTAACCTATGGTTTTCCCGTGACGATTTCTGCCTTACCAATTCGGATAGACGTCACCACTCTTGCTTTCGAAACACCTGAAGATCTCTTCTCGCTGCTGCCCTCACAGTCGCCTCTTTCCTGGGTACGCAGCGGTGAAGGTCTGGTTGCCTATGGCGAGTATGCGCGCCTGGAAGTAAGCGGTCCCGACCGGTTCAGCGAAGCCTCAGCCTGGTGGCGTGACCAGCTCCGCACATTTAGAACTCACGACAACGTGCGCGAATCAGGAACCGGACCAATTGCGTTTGGTTCTTTTTCCTTCTCAGAGTCCGATACCTCTGTCCTGATAATTCCAGAAGTTATCATTGGCCGGCGTGGAGATAAGAGTTGGATCACAACGATCGGCTCTCCGATCATGCAGACAGATGCGCCGTATTTGACCGAGCGAAATTACACGCTCACTTGGGGTGAGGGCGCCCGGAGCGCAGTTTCTTGGCAGGGCGCGGTTGCCAATGCAGTCCGCCGAATTCAAAGTGGGGCGCTGGACAAAGTCGTCCTCGCTCGCGATGTTCAAGCCATTGCAAGCAAACCCATTGATGTTCGGCGATTGATGGCCAAGCTTGCCGAGAATTATCCAAAGACCTGGATCTTTGCCGTCGATAACCTCGTCGGTGCCACGCCGGAATTGTTGGTTCGATTAACCAAGGGTCTTGTAACTTCGCGAGTTCTAGCTGGAACGATCCGTCGAAGCGGAGACGACGAACGAGATTTAGCGCTCGCGGGTTCACTCGCTCGCTCGTCAAAAGATTTAGAAGAGCACGACTACGCAGTGCGCTCAGTTGCAGATGCACTCGCGCCATTCTGTTCATCCATGAACGTAAACGAAGCCCCTTTTGTCCTACACCTGGCAAACGTCATGCACCTGGCAACCGACGTCAATGGTGTACTCGCAGATTCGCTCTCAACAAGAGACACGCTAAGCCTGGTTCAGGCGCTACATCCGACTGCTGCGGTGTGCGGAACTCCCACGGCTACGGCACGCGATCTCATATTGGAAATTGAAGGTTTGAACCGCGGCAGGTATGCCGGTCCGGTTGGCTGGATTGACGCCACTGGCGATGGCGAATGGGGCATCGCGCTTCGCTGCGCCGAAATCTCGGAAGAAGATCCGAGAAAGATTCGGCTCTTCGCCGGCTGTGGAATTGTCGCCGGTTCTATCCCTGACGAGGAACTGGCCGAGAGCCAGGCAAAGTTGTTGCCAATGCGAGATGCTCTCGAAGGTTAGTTCACATCAGCGGGCGACAAATCGAAATCCGGGCAATGCCAATGCGAAGCATCGAATCGATCGGGCAGTGGTGAAAAATCCCGTGTCAATGGCTCCTAAAAGATCACCCCAGCACGTTTCCCCGTGAGCGGCGGCTCCCCTCCCGTGAACGGCGGCTCCCCTCCCGTGAGCGGCGGCTCCCCTCCCGTGAGCGGCGGCTCCCCTCATATTGAATTTGGTTTTAACAATGATGAAGTTTCAATTCTCATAGTTCAAAGGTTCTTGCAGGATCGCCCTAGCGTGCGCGAAGATGATTACGGTTTGTTCGAGACCCAACAGGCAGCATAAAGGCCTTTGCCGGTCCAATTTTGTCTGGACACTTCTCCGGGAGTCTGGCCGTAATACGCAATCGCGTAGACCCCTGGGCCAAGATATCTCTCACATACCGACTTGGATCTCGCCGAGACTTCGGCGACACCAGGGAAGGGCTCGTTCATTCTCTTAGCAAGATTGGTCATAACCGCGATATGCCATCTTGGATTCTTTGTACAGTCCGCTACGACTCCTTTGGCATTGGCGCCTCGAGGAATCTCAGTGTTGCTGGCGGAATCAACGCAAAGGTTGATGAGATCTAGATTGTTCTTGGCAGCGACTATCAGACTCTGAATTCTTCCTTTTAGCGTGAGATCTGGCTCTCGTAGTCCAATGGGCGATCCGACCTTCAGCAGGTATGAATCAAGACGGAGCCATCGTGCTCCCCTGTTCCATTGCTGAAGCGTAGGCAGGTATGAATGCACTGCGACCCTGGTTGCAAAAATCTGCTCCATGCTTAAGGTCCCAAAAAAAGACTTAATTGCTGCATCTATTACTGCCGCGTTCAACTCGTGCCGAGTGGATAGTTGAAGACCATTGCTAATTGGATACACCGTGATCGTCTTAGGGAGTCTTATTACTGCGACTGTTTGATTTGAGTGGGGAGATGAACAACTGACTTCATGCAATCCACCGGCATCCGTCTGAACTACGGCGGATGCCATGCCAACCCAACACTTGCCTACAGTTGGAGCAGCGACATTCCAAGCGGGCCTGCTTAAAATATGAACGGAAAGTCCAATACCACTGACTAGCAAAACAATGGCGCTCAACCCAGTGATCAATTTCTTGGTCACACAACCCCCTGGTTCGCACTCGCCTCAAATCAGTAACCAAAGTTATATCACGGAGATTGTGTTGCGTAGTCGTCTACGTGTATTGAAGTTGCGTATGGGGAGCCCATGATTTATCAAGCTCATCCGTCAAGGACCTAAATCCTCACTGACTCGGAGTCAACTAGCCCTGCACCACGCCCCTTTGAAACTCTTGTTCTCTGTGGTTTAGGCCTTGTTCGGTTAGGGGCTCCGACGCTCAAGTAGCCACAGTTGCAGTGGTGACAGGGGTATGTCGGTAGTGGGCGGTCGTCGCTCCGATCCATCGACGGAATCGGAGCGTTTCTTTAAGACCCTGGCGAAGTTGCTTTAAACGGGAGATGTCCTAGAAATATAGAAGGTAGTTGAGGTCAGCGGGCAACAAGCCGAATTTCCGGATCCAAGCACCAGGCGAGAGCTGAGGGCCAGCGCCCATAGCCATCGTCTAGCGCGAAATGCACGGCTCCAGGAATCACGTCAGTGTCGCAGCCATACTTTTCGCCGAAATACCCAGCGGCACCTTCCACGCAATAAGGATCGTCATCGCTGCAGACTAGGCGCCAATTGGAACCGTCGATTCCTTCAGGGAGCGGGGCAAAACTTGAGAGCAGCAACTCTTCCCTGAGCAGACTTGGACCTGCGGGGGCGACGAGCAGAACTCGATCAGCTTCAAGCCCCAATTCGGCTACCGCATGAAGCCAGAGGCTTGTTCCTAGCGAATGTGCAATCACAATTCGTTCGTTGCGCGATGGGATGTTCTCCCACTCTTGCCTTAGCTGGTCCAACCACGCAGTAAGAATCGGCGCGTCTGCGTTTACCAACTGCGGGTAACGAACATCTTCCTCGAGCGTTCGTAGATCATTAGCTAGTTCAAATTGCCAATGACCTGGCGGACGATAATTGCGCCACCCGTGCAGGATTAGGAAAGTGCTCGCCACCTGTTCACTAGACAAGACTTTGCAAAACCCTTGCGATCTGAGTGGCATTTGCCTCGCGATCCGGCATTCGGGCGACGATCACCTGTACTCCAGGGGACGGGTTCGACAGCGCCGCTCGGAACTCGTCGAGGTTGGAGACTTCAACGGCGCTGTGTCCAAACGCCGTTGCGATGTCAGCTAAATTGCGATGGTGGGGCGTACCAAATACAAGTTCGAAGTGTTCGACGCCTCGCTGCGGAAGCGTATTGAAGATGCCGCCGCCATTGTTATCGACTGCAACGATCGTCAACGAAATTGTTGGATCGCAGAGAAGTCCATTGCTGTCGTGAAGAAAAGTTAGATCGCCCATAATGGCGTATGTGCGTTCGCTTCTTGAAAGCGCGATGCCGATTGCAGTGGAGATGTTTCCGTCAATACCCGCAAGGCCCCGGTTCGCTAAAACTTCGAGATCGCCCCTTGGCACTGCGAAAGCCTCGAGGTCTCGAATCGGACGCGACGACCCGACGAAACATGTTGCGCCCTGAGGCAGGAGTGCGGCGAACTCGCGCGCAAGGTTCGCTTCGCTCCATGGACTCACCTCCGACAAGATCACTCTTGCGGTTTGGTCCGCATGCCGATGCCAACTGGCTAACCACTCGTCTGGGTAACTCGCCTTGGCGAACTCATCCGATACTTCCGGGAAAGAGTCAACGACAATGTCTGTGCGACGAAGCGGATCGCTCCAGAATGATTTCTGTTCCACTGCGATCACCTTTGGCGCATCGGCGAGGTATGAAAGAAGCGACCGCGAAAGCCCTAGTTGCCCTATCACAATCACCGCATCTGCTCTGAGCTCGCTCCTGATTGCGGGAGAGGCCAGAAATAAACTCGCATGTGCGAGGGCCGAAGCGAAGGAGAGTGGATTTTCTGCGACGATGGGCCAGCCGAGACGGCTGGTAAAAGTAGTGATGTCATCTGAGGTGAAGCCTCCTTGGGCATGACCGATGAGAACTACACCATTCATATCTGGCGTGATTCCAAGGTCCTCAATGTCTCGCACGACGGTGGCTCCGCCGGTAAGAACCGTTGTCCAGGACAGGCCGCTCTCTCGACCTTCTAGACTTTCCACCCACGGCTGATCATCCGTTTGATCGTCGGGCAACAGTGGTTCGCGGAAGGCTAGGTTCAAATGAACTGGACCGGTCGCCGCAGACGCAAGCGCTCTGGAAACCAGGGAACGCCAATAACGCACCTGACCAACCTGAGCTTCAGGCACTCCCACTTCAGCAAAGAAACGGACAGCGCTGCCATAAAGATTCATCTGATTGGTCGTCTGGTTTGCTCCGGTTCCGCGCAATTCGTTTGGCCGATCTGCGGTCAACACGATCAGTGGCGTATCCGTATGCGATGCCTCAAGGACTGCCGGGTGGAAGTTGGCCGCGGCGGTACCACTGGTACAGACCACGGGCACAGGAAGTCCGGTCGCCTTCGCAATTCCCAGCGCCAGAAACGCCGCCGAGCGCTCGTCGATCTGCATGTGCAAGCGAACAAGGCCGTCTCCGGCTGCATCAGCGAAAGCAAGTGCGAGGGCAGCGCTTCGGGAGCCCGGTGACACTACGACTTCGCGCACGCCGCCGCGGATCAACTCGTCGACAAGAACTCTAGAGATTGCTGTTGATGGGTTCACCAACTCCACCCACTTTCTGCGACTAGTTCCGCGGTCCCGGCGCTCCAGGTTCGGGTAATCCTCTCGCGCCACCACTGCACTCGGTCAACAGGAGCGCTCAATCTTTCAATCGCAGAATCATGAATAGACAGATCCGAGAGTTCAATCTCTCCGTTTACCGGCGCAAACCGATACAAGTCGTCGGTGAAAAGCGATGTGGTTGCCAGCCCACAGGCATACGGAAGATTTGGAAGGGCCGCGGCCAGGGCGAGGCCGGCTCGCATTCCCACCCCGCTCTCAAGTGCGCTGGAAACCACGGTTGGTAGGCCGGCCGCAGCCGAAATTTTGAGTGCGGCAGCGACGCCACCAAGCGGTGCGACCTTCACGATTGCAATGTCCGCTGCTCCGGCCCGAGCTACGCGCAGTGGATCTTCGGACTTTCTGATCGATTCGTCGGCGGCAATTAAGACCGGAGAAATTCGAGGCCGAAGCGCGGCCAACTCGTCCACGGTGGCACACGGCTGCTCCACATATTCAAGGCAGTCGCCAAGCACTTCGTGAATCGCAGCAACGGCCTGTTCCGCCTCGGAAACCGACCAGGCGCCATTTGCATCGACGCGAAATTTCGTACCGTCGGGCGCATGATTTTTCAGCGCTCGCAGCCGATCTAGATCATCGCTCAAGCTCTGCCCAGGTTGCGCGACTTTGACCTTGGCACACCGGCAACCGCCGAATGAGTCGAATACTTCAATTGCTTCTTCCGGCGTTACGGCCGGGATCGTGGCGTTAACCGGGATTTTGGTTCGGATTGGACTTGGCCAACCGATCTCGGCTGCCTCAATGGCGGCCAATAGCCACCGAGATGATTCACGATCGTCGTATTCAAGAAATGGGCCGAACTCACCCCAGCCTTTGGCGCCTTTGATGAGCGCGACTTCGCGGACGGTTAGGTTGCGGAATTTTTTGGTGAGATTGAGGTGCACAACTCGTACGTCACTGAGGAGCGAGGCAAGGAGCGAGTCCATTCAAGATCAAGGGCGCTTCGGGAAGCGGTCGAACCGAGGCTCACGCTTTTCCTTGTAGGCATCCCTGCCCTCTTGCCCTTCCTCAGTTAAGTAGAAGAGCAGGGTCGCATCGCCCGCAAGTTGCTGGATGCCGGCGAGCCCATCATCTGCCGCGTTCAAGCTGGCTTTCAAAAGCCGCAGCGCCATCGGCGAATGACGGAGCATCTCACGCGCCCACTGAACGCTCTCTGCTTCGAGTTCAGCTACGGGAACAACCGTATTCACCAATCCCATTTCGAGAGCTTCGGCAGCGTCGTATTGTCGGGCCAAGAACCAGATTTCTCGGGCTTTCTTCTGACCAACGTGACGAGCAAGAAGTCCAGCGCCATACCCTCCGTCAAATGAGCCAACCATCGGCCCGGTCTGGCCGAAGAGCGCATTATCTGCAGCGATAGTCAGGTCGCAAACGACGTGCAGCACGTGGCCGCCGCCGACTGCCCACCCAGCAACCATCGCGATAACTGGTTTTGGTGTCCGCCTGATTTGGATCTGCAGATCAAGGACATTGAGTCGGCCAACGCCTTTCTTCGCCAGTTGATCATGGCCTAAATAGCCGTCATCGCCGCGGACTCTGATGTCCCCACCCGAGCAGAAGGCTTCATCGCCGGCGCCCGTAAGGATGATGACTCCGACCTGATCGTCGTCTCTGGCCCGGTTAAAAGCATCCTGCAACTCAAACAAGGTCTCTGGGCGGAAAGCGTTTCGGACCTCGGGACGATTGATCGTGATCTTCGCGATACCCTCGGCGCTCTGATAGATGATGTCTTGGTACTCGCCCTCAGACACCCATGCTGGAATGGCTCGGCTGGCCTGGTCGCGCTTAATTGGCTTGCTCACGAGGGATAGCCTACGTCGGTGAGCAAGTCCGTCCGACCCGTATCCGCTATTTCAAGCGGTGCCCCGGTGACGCAGATCCTCGCGGCCTTGGATCGGGCCCTCAACTACGAAGGACCGGCAATCACAATCTGCTCCCCGGATGCCCCCTTTCCTGAGTTATTTGCGCCACCGGAGATCGCTTTAGTGGTTGTCACGAGTGGCTCAACGGGTAACCCGAGAAGGGTTGCCCTAACGGGTGCTGCACTACGCGCTTCGGCGCGTGCAACCCATCGATTCCTCGGGGCAGAAAAGGGTCAACGTTGGGTGCTTCGGCTTCCACTGACTCATATAGCCGGAGCCATGGTGTTGGTCAGATCCTTGGAATTGGAGAGCGTTCCACTCGTTGATGAGAGTCCCGAATCACCATACTTCGAATCAATCGTGCCAACCCAAATTCATCGAGCCATAACTCGAGACGCAACTCTGCTGAAAAGCCTCCAAAAAGCGAAGGCAGTGCTGGTTGGAGGGGCGCCCCTTTCTGAAGAATTGATGAATAAATCAAAAGCACTCGGTATCAATGTGATTACGACCTACGGAATGAGCGAAACAGCTGGTGGCTGCTTTTACAATAACGAGCCTTTGCAAGGCGTGAAGGTACGGATCAATAGAGAATCGCGAATAGAGATTGCCGGCCCGATGCTCGCGTCCGGATATCTGGGAGATATCGGTTTGCTTGAGCCGTCAGAATCATTCCAGGATGGCTGGTTTAAGACGACCGATTTAGGGCACCTTGATGCCGATACAAAGTTGCAGATCCTCGGCCGTAGTGATGACGTCATTGTTACAGGTGGAATGAAAGTTTCACTCTTTGAAGTAGAAGAAATAATTCGCGCCTATCCAGGAGTCGCCGATGTGCTTTGCTCAGCAAGACCAGACGAAGAGTGGGGACAACGAATAATCGCTGGCATTGTTGCAGATTCGCGACTTCCGCTTGCTGATCTTAGAGATTTTGTTGGCACGAAAATCGGTAGATATGCCGCGCCACGCGCTATCGTGTGGCTTCAAGCGATTCCGATGCGCGGAATTGGCAAACCTGATCGTGGCGCACTTGCCACCATGGAACCTGACGAGGAAATCTAGATGGCAACCGCAAAGCAATGGGTATCTGGCGCGCGCCCGCGTACTCTGCCGGCCGCCTTCACCCCTGTCGCCGTAGGGACTGGAGCTTCATTTCCCAACCCACGATTCGCCACAGCCGGCTTGGCTCTTATCGTGGCGCTGTCCTTACAGATTGCCGTGAATTACGCCAATGATTACAGCGACGGAATCAAGGGAACTGATGATGAACGCGTTGGACCATTCCGACTCGTGGGCAGCAAAACAGCAACCGCACGATCTGTTCTGTTAGCGGCCGTCCTGTTTTTTCTGATCGCTGCCGCAGCCGGATTGATCCTCGCTGCTATGACCAGTTGGTGGCTAATTCCAATTGGTATGGCAGCAATCGCGGCGGCTTGGGGTTATACCGGCGGATCTAATCCCTATGGTTACCGGGCTCTCGGGGAGTTGAGCGTCTTCGTTTTTTTCGGCGTGGTAGCTGTAACAGGGACCTATTTCGTGCAGCGTCAATCTCTTAATTGGTGGGTTTTTCTTGCATCCTTGCCGATTGGCCTGCTCGCCTGCGCACTCCTCACGATCAACAACTTGCGCGATATTCCCAACGATCGGCTTTCGGGCAAACGCACCCTGGCAGTGGTCCTTGACGATCGCAAGACCCGAATTCTCTACTACACCTTGGTTGCCAGTGCTTATTTGACCACGTTAGTCCTGAGTAGTTGGCGAGCTGGTGCCGCATTAGCCCTGCTCACGACCGCGCTGTTTTACGAGCCGCTTCGCAAGGTTCGACTCGGAGCCGCAGGTCGGCAACTGATTCCGGTTCTCGTGGCAACGGCGAGAATTCAACTCCTTTTTGGACTGCTGTTATCCATGGGTCTGGCAATCACTTTCTAACAAGTTGACTAGAATTCACGCGTGACTCGCATAATTCCCATTCTGATTGTTCTTGGCGTGACCATTTATGCGCTGATCGATTGCGCTAGAACTCCGCAAGAAGAAGTCCGCAACCTGCCGAAGTGGGCATGGCTACTGCTGATTATTTTCTTTGAAACAATCGGCGGAATCGCCTGGCTGATCGCAGGCAGACCAAAAATAATCGGCAGCGGCACTGGAATCCCAAAGAAGCCACGGATCATTCCGCCCGACGATGACCCGGATTTCCTGCGTTCGATCTAGCTTCTCGTTCAGCGTCTCTGATGGCTCTTCTGACTTTGCAAAAGGTCTCCGGTTGAACTCGCCCCAAGCCCTAACGTCGACCTTGTCGATGGTCGAGTGGCGACTACTGTCCTTAACTCTTGTTTTAGTGGAACGGAGGCGAGCCGCCGCTCACGGGAGGCGAGCCGCCGCTCACGGGAGGCGAGCCGCCGCTCACGGGAGGCGAGCCGCCGCTCACGGGAGGCGAGCCGCCGCTCACGGTTTACAGGCCCGAATAGGTGTGCCGGCCGGTGCCCCAGATATTCACATATACATAGTTGAACAGGAAAGTTGATCCGGCTAGCAGGCAGAGCCAAGCCGCCCGGCGGCCCCGCCAACCCACGGTCACCCGAGCATGTAGATAGGCGGCGTAGCCCACCCACGTGATGAAAGCCCAAGTCTCCTTTGGATCCCAACCCCAATACCTGCCCCAAGCAGATTCGGCCCAGATGGCACCGGCGATAACGGCAAAAGTCCAAATTGGAAATACAAACGCGATCAATCGGTAGGCAAGAAGGTCAAGGGCTTCAAGCGAGGGCATGCGCAGAGCCCAGAGCGGCCTGCCTCCCATTGACTCTCGGTGGTCAAGGTACAAATAGAGTGCCGACACCAGACTTGCCAGAAGAAAAACGCCGCCGGAAATGATCGCAGCGGACACGTGGATCGCCAACCAGGTTGACTTGAGGGCCGGTACCAGCGGGGCACTCGGACGGTAGAGCAGGGTGACTGCAGTTCCAAGAACGATTAGAACTACAAAACTTACGAATAATCCCAGCCAGCGCAGGCCAAGTCGTTTCATCAGCAACAGATAGGCGCCAGCCAGCGCCATCGATGCGGTGATCGAGAACTCATACATGTTCCCCCATGGAACTCTATGAGCCGACATTCCTCTGGTGACCACACCTGCTAGATGTAGTGCGAAAGCTAATGCCGTGAGCGAAACAGCGATTCGCCCAGTACGGTCGCTTTTTGCCGTGTCCGCCTCAACTTCACTTTCGGAACCCGCAGCTCCAACGAGCAGCTTGGAACTCGTGCGAATCGAAAGCGCCATTTCAACGGCGAAGGCGATCATTGCGAAGGTGTAAACCGCCATTGCGGAGTACACCAAGTAATTCGATGCGTAAGCTAAATGCGTGTTCGTCATCGTTGTTCAGCACCTTCCTTTAAAGCTTTTACGAGTTCCTTCATTTCATCTTCCAGGCCAGGTGCTCCGCTTCGGGCAAGTCCACCCACTTCAATCCGAGTGCCATCGTCAGTGCTGAATACTCGCACCCAGATCCGGCGGCGTCGAATGAACAGCGACATCATCAAGCCGAAAATAGCCAAGATCGCCCCAGTGAGCGCAAAACCCTTTCCCGGGTCCCTCGCCACCTGCAGGTTTACCCATCTGTCCCAGCCATCGAAGGAAATTGAGCCAGCCCCATTTGGCAGGGTCCAGGTATCACCCACGGACAGACCCTCAAGTCCAATCCGAGTCATCTTCGAGGTATCCAGCCGGTAAACAGATTGCGGAGTGCCATTGTCGAGTCCGAGATCGCCGGTCCAGGCAGAAAGGAGCAAACGTGGATTGAACGCGTCCGGAAAGGATGAGAACCCGCCGCGCACTTTGTCCATCACCGCGGTGGGTAAGAAAGAACCGACAAATCCAAGTTGCGTGGGTAATGCATCGGGCACTTTGATGGCACCGATCGAAGTCAGATTTGAATCTTGTGGCAGAAACGGTACGGGCCCTTTTAGAACAATATTTCCCGCGCCATCTTTCACAGTCACGACAGGTGCGTAGCCGTTGGCTTGCAGGTAGACATTTGTTGAACCAAATTCAAGCGGATGGTTCACCTTGATAGTCGCTGAACGCGACTTGCCTGATTCTGTCACCGTCGTCTTGACCGTGTAATCAAGAGGCATCCCCGTCACAAGATCGTAGACGGGTATGAATTGATTCACCTTGATGGAAAAAACCGGCAAATTAGCTGGATTGAAGAAGCGACCTGGCGTGAGGTTGTCATAAGACGTCGGTGAATCGATGAACGTCTCGCCCTCCACCACTATGGCCTCGCCCTTGCAGCCTTGAAGAGCGCCCAGAGCCATTGCCACTAGGAGAAGCACGAGCGAAAGATGAAAGATCAGGTTGCCCGTTTCACGCAGAAAGCCCTTCTCAGCAGAGAGGGAATCATTCTGCTCATAAAGTCGGAATCGCTTTTTCTTAAGCAGATGCCGGGCGTTGGCTAAGGCGGTAGTCGGGTCAAGCTCTGTCGACCAAGTTACGAAATGCTCAAGCCTTGAAAGATTGCTCGGTGTTGCAGGCGGTCTAGCGCTCATCGCCTTCGCGTGCATAAATGCACGAGGAAGCACGCAACCGACGAGTGAAATGAACAGCAGTAAATACACGGCCGAGAACCAAGGCGAGCCGTAGACGTCGAATAGTCGCAACTTGTCAAAGATCGGCGCCAACTGCTTGTGCGCGACGTAAAAGTCCTGTACCCGCAGCGGATTCTGGGTTCGTTGCGGTATCAGTGAACCGGGAATCGCGGCTATAGCTAGGAGCATCAATAAGAAAAGTGCTGTGCGCATACTTGTGAGCTGGCGCCAAATCCAGCGCAGAAGTCCGATCGCGCCGATGGAGGGTATGTCTGCGTCGCTCATCAGACAACCGGAGTGAAGCCGACGATGAAATGGCGCATCCAAGCGATTACGTGCTCCCAAGAGCCTGTCACCTGAAGAATCCCGATTGCAATGAGCATAAGTCCGCCAACGCGAGTAATCGTTCGCATGTGATTTTTTAATAGAGACATCGTTGTATTTGCTCGATCCATCGCAAACCCGACGAACATGAAGGGCAGACCTAAGCCGATGCAGTAAGCACCAGAAAGAAGGGCACCCCTACCCTGACTGGCCTGGTCGAAGGCGAGCGTCTGAACCGCAGCCAGAGTTGGACCAATACATGGAGTCCAGCCAAGACCAAATAGGAGTCCAAGCAACGGCGCACCAGCCAAGCCCCAGGTGGTGACCATCCTTGGGCGCCATTGACGTACCTGGGTGATTGCGCCGGCGAATATCAATCCGAGAATTATGGTTAAGCCACCAAGAACCCGTGAAATGACTGCCTGGTGTGCCGAAAGAGCGCGACCGAGTCCGCCGAATAGAGCGCCATACGCGACGAACACGACCGTAAAGCCAAGGACAAAAAGCGCCGAACCGGTAAAGACGCGAAGCCGGTGCTTACCTTCGCCAGTACCTGAAAGTCCGGCGGAGTATGAGAGATAACCCGGCACTAACGGCAGAACACAGGGAGAAGCAAATGAAACAAATCCGGCGATGATTGCCACCGGTATCGCAAAAAAGAGCGACCCGCTGAGGATCGAGTTGGCAAAACTTGAGCTCATGCGCCCTCCCCGATGACTTTGTTAATCATCTCGGTTAGAGATGCAACCGTTACTTCACCTGAAAGGCGGGCAGCGATTCGATTCTTACGATCGATCACCAAGGTCGTCGGAATTGCGTTTGGCGAAAGCGATGAATTGAAAGAGGCGATCAAGTTGTCGTCGTGCATAGTCGGGTAGGAAATGGCGAAACGACGTAAGAAGGCGCGAGCAGCATCGTCGTTGTCGCGCGTCACTATTCCCAAGAACTGAACACCAGAGGGTGCAAAACTTTTGGAAAGTTGTTCAAGCGTTGGCGCCTCGGCTCGGCAGGGCGCGCACCAAGACGCCCAGACATTTACCACCAGAATTGAGTTGGTCTTTCTGGTGAAGTTACTCCCGTCGAGCGTGGTTCCCGATACTTCGGGAGCCGAAACTCGCGCTGCCGGAACGACGAAGGAGACTGACCCATTTCCGGAAACGAACGACTGCTCACCACCAGGGGTTGAAAAACCTCCGCCACAGGCCGTAAGAAGCAGCACAGTGCTCACAGAGATAACTCGACGAATCTTCTGTCTCATTTTTCTGGCAGAAGCTCTCGAGCTGGCTCGGAGTAGCGCACGTCCGTTACTTGCCCGTCTTCGTTGAAAACCATGGAGGTTAGCGAGGCTAGAGAACACTCGCGACGCCTCGGATCATGGAGAAACCGACGGCCTTCAATCGAGCTGCGAAGAATCCAGATGGGAAGTTGGTGCGAGACGCAGATGGCTTCATGGCCAGATGCAGCTCGACGCGCAGCCTCCGCTGCACCAAGCATTCTGATGACTTGCTGCGAATACGGTTCACCCCAAGATGGCTTGAACGGGTTCCAGAGATGTCGCCATGCCGAAGGCTGGCGTAATACTCCATCTCCCACACTGAAGCGCTCTCCTTCAAAAACATTTGACGCTTCGATGAGACGCTCGTCAATCGTGATGTTTAAGCCAAGCCGGGCTGCGATCGGAGCCGCCGTCTCTTGCGCCCTCGTGAGGGGTGAGGAATGAATGGCTTGAATATCGCGTGTAGCAGCCCAATCGGCAACCCGCTCTGCCATCGCAACTCCAAGTCCAGATAGCGAATATCCGGGAATTCGGCCATAAAGAATTCCTTCAGGATTATGCACTTGGCCATGGCGTAGGAAGTGCACGATCGTTGTCACGCCCGATTCTCCAGTTCCGTCGGCTGCGCCAATTTGCGCTGTTCGTAGAAGGCCAAGATCTGCAATTCAATCGAGAGATCGACCTTGCGCATCTCGACCTCATCCGGAACCTGAAGAACTGTAGGGACAAAGTTCAAAATGCTAGTCACGCCCGCGCTCACGATTCGATCGCAAATAGTCTGTGCCGCGTTTTCAGGTACGGCTAGAACCGCGATGCAGTTCGGGTTTTCGCCAATCACTTTCTCGAGTTGATTGATGTGCTGCACTTCCTGATCGCCAATCTGAGTCCCGACTTTCATGGGATCGGAGTCCAAAAGAGCTCTAACCTTAAAGCCCCGCGTAGCAAAACCGCCGTAGCCGGCCAGGGCCTGGCCAAGGTTGCCGATTCCAATCAAAATTACCGGCCAATCTTGAGTGAGGCCCATAACCCTGGCGATTTGATGGATCAAATAGTCCACTTCATATCCGACCCCACGCACGCCATAAGAGCCTAGGTACGACAGATCCTTGCGCAGTTTGGTGGATCGAACCGCGGTTGAATTGGCCAAATCCTCAGAGGAAACCAGTTTCACCCCGCGATCGGAGAGCAACCGCAGGGCACGCAGATAGAGCGGCAAACGTGCGATTGTCGCTACCGGAATCCCTTTAGGCACGTTGCCAACCCTATGACTCATGTGAACAAAGGAACAAAGGCGGGCCCCATTCCCGCGCGGTCGGGGTTACTACGAGGTCGAAAACTCCTAGGGTGAGGGCATGGAAAAGTCGGCCGCCTTCTTCGACGTCGACAACACCCTTTCTCGCGGGTCGACGCTCTTCCTTTTCGCGCGTGGACTGTACCGACGAGGATTCTTCTCGACTCGAACCGTCCTTAAATTTGCCCTTGCCCAGGCTCGATTTCGGCTCAGCGGCAAGGAGAAAGCCAAGGAGATCGCCAATATTCGCAAAGCGGCGCTGATCTTTGTACGTGGACATCGAACCTCTGAGTTGGCCGATATCGCCGAAGAGATCTACGACGAGTCCATCTCACGCGCTCTCTGGTCCGGAACCGTCGACCTAGCCAAAGAACACCTCGCGGCTGGCCGCCAGGTTTGGCTGGTAACCGCCTCACCCTTGGAAATGGGTGAGGTGATTGCCAGACGGCTTGGCTTCACCGGGGCGCTGGGGTCGATTGCGGAGAGCATTAATGGGGTATACACCGGGGAATTGGTCGGGGAATTGCTCCATGGCGGCGCCAAGGCCACTGCAGTGCTGCGGCTATCCGAAGAGACCGGCCTCAACCTGGCAAATTGTTTTGCCTATTCGGACTCATCCAACGATCTACCGCTCCTTGAGGCCGTTGGCCATCCCTGTGCGATCAACCCCGACGCAAGATTGCGTCGACACGCCAAGGCAAACGCCTGGCCTATCAGCGATTACCGCCGGGCACGTCGCGCAGCTCGGATGCTGGCTCCGGTCGTGGCCGCAATCGGAGCGGTGGCCGCCCTCTTCTCGCAAAAACCATGGGGTGGCAAGAGGCGGTAACGTAGACAAGTTATGTCTACCCCCCCGGTTCGTTCACTCGCCGATGACCTACGAGGTCGAAATGATGAACAATTGCGTCGCCTCCTTACGCTCCGCCCAGACTTGCTCTCGCCCGTTCCGAACGATCTTTCCGCGCTGGCCGCTCGCTCACTGACCCTGCCTAGCATCGCTAGAGCACTGGACTCGCTTAACGCCTGGCTCCTTCAAGTCCTGGAGTCAGTGGCTGCCTTGGATGAACCAACCAGCATGGCTGAGGTTGTCGCCGCAACCACCGAGGAATCTGCTAACGCCCTCAACTCATTAGCTGAACTTGCGTTGATCTATCAAGACCACGGCGTGATAAGAATTCCGCGACCCGTGCGCGAGGCGCTCGGGAATGAACCGGCCGGCCTTGGGCCACGATCTGGCTTCAACGCCGCTGAAGTGAAATCAATGGTTGTTGAACTGAAGAAGGCGGCAAAGGAATCGCGGGCGATCATTGATCAACTCCGGTGGGGCCCACCTCGCGGTGAAGTGGGCGACACCTCCCGGCCGGGTCCACATCTGAAGTGGCTTATTGAAAACAAAATTATGCAGATAGTCGATAAGACTCATGTTGTGGTCCCGCTTGAAATCGGCTTGGCCTTAAGAGATGGCAAGACCTTCCGCGAATTTCACCTAAATTCCCCATCGCTATTAGGCGAAAGTCCTAAACGAGGCGATGTTGATCGGGCTGGTGCGTTGGAGGCGAGTGGCTTTCTAATCTGGATTGAGGAGTTGCTGGACATCCTTGCTGAGGAACCAGCCACTGCCCTCCGCGCCGGCGGCATGGGCGTTCGAGACCTTCGACGCCTAGCGCAAGGAATGGATATCGAGGAATCAGTCGTGGCGTTCGTCGCCGAATCCGCTTTCTCCATCGGCCTGATTGGCACCCAACTAGACGATCAGATTATGCCGACAACGGCATACGACATCTGGCTTTCACAGGAACCGGCAAAACGCTGGCAAACGATCGTCGAAGCTTGGATCAGTTCCTCCAGGGTAGCTGGATTAGTGGGCACCAAAGATCCAACAAGCAAGTCACTAGCGGCCCTGGGGCCCGAATTGGATCGAGCCGCGGCGATGCCAATCCGCGGGCAAGTCCTTGACCTCCTGGCCGCCGCGTCGCCGATGGCCCCCACATTGGACTCCATCGCAGCCACCGTAGCTTGGCAAAAACCTCGGAGGTCAGCCCACAACCAACGAGATCTGGTCTCGTGGACCCTGCGTGAAGCGGCCCTGTTGGGGGTCACTGGTCGTGGAGCGCTTACGAGTTTTGCCGCCGAAGTCCTGCGCGGTGACGAATCAAATTCCTTGGCAGGCGCCTTGCCACCGCCCGTGGATCACATTCTGGTCCAAGGTGACCACACTGCAATCGCGCCGGGACCGCTCACTCCGACTCTGCTCCGCGCGATGATGAGCATGGCCAAAATCGAAAGTCGTGGCAGTGCAACCGTTTTCCGATTCACCCAAGACTCCATTCGTCATGCGCTAGACACTGGCGCTACCGCCGAAGAAATTCAAACATTTCTGGCCGGCACCTCGAAGACTCCCATCCCGCAATCACTTGTCTATTTGGTAAATGATGTAGCCAGAAAACACGGACGACTAAGGGTCGGCGGCGGGCTTGCCTATCTCAGATGTGACGATGAAAACCTGTTGGCCGAAGCGATGAAGGATCGACGACTTTCCAAGTTGAACCTAAGACGGCTGGCCCCGACAATTCTGATCAGTGAAGCCAGTCTCGACGAAACCATAAAGACTCTGCGCACACATGGTTTTTCCCCAGTAGCGGAGGCCTCTGACGGTGGGCTAATCCTCCACGCGCCAAAGGTAAGGCGAGCAGCAATCAGGCCCAGATCGCCGCGAATGTTGATTGACTCCGCACCGGCAAATGACTCTTTAGTGGATGCAGCTTTACGAGCGATCAGAGCCGGTGATCGAGCTTCGATCGCAACCCGTACCGCCCCGTCTCTGGCGCGAATTCCGAGCAACCCAACAACAGAAACGGTCGAGGCGCTGCTCGAAGCATCTAAAAGCGGCGGAACCATTTGGATCGGATATGCCGACACCGATGGCGGAGTTTCAAATCGCATCGTGGAGCCGGCTTCAATTTTAGGCGGCCACCTGACTGCTTTCGATCACGGAACCGGCACGCTTCGACGATTTGCAATACATCGAATT
>Ga0307375_10000594_pt1 | contig 43992 bp, 55 predicted proteins | sample TR1MG_FD_202531 | JGI IMG/M metagenome (GOLD analysis project Ga0307375, IMG submission 202531) | Soil microbial communities from Risofladan, Vaasa, Finland - TR-1 | ecosystem: Environmental > Terrestrial > Soil > Coastal area > Acid sulfate soil | place: Finland: Risofladan, Vaasa | collected...
GTTCCCGCCTGGCCATGGCGTTGATGACCCGCTCGATTCGGTCCACCTTCGCTTCCAGAGTTTCCGGTGGTGTGGGAGGGTCCACATCGATGGCGGTGATCTTAAATTCCAAAGTAGCCCCCAACTCCCGCTCTGCATCCAGTCCCCTTTGAAGAATGGTCAGAACCTGCTGTCGAACGTCCTCCAAGGCGACCATGTCGTCCGTCTCGGCGCAGTGGGTGGTTTGAACCTTGAGGTGTAGTTTGAACACCTTGTGGTAGTACTTTCTGCTCATTTCGGATCACCTTTCTCTGATGGAATGTACCCCAGGCGGTCAGCAAGCCACTGCCGAACGGCTTGGGCAGCCCCATGGTGCATGCTGGAGTCGGTCAAACAGTAGGTGTACCCATCCACCTCCAGGGTCAGTTCGACGCATTCGTTGTCCCGGTTGTCGTGGTCGTGATAGGTCCCTGCGGTCAGGCTCAGGATCTTGACCTTCGGCACCGAAGGATCCTCCTGGGGATCCAGGGCCGCGACGATGGCCTGACGCACCCGTTGGACGTTCCAGCTGGAAGGGTACCTGTGGAACTGGATGAGGGCGTTGTAGGCCTCCACCTTCCTGCGGTCCCCAGGGGTCACAGCAGCGACCGGGTCTCCCTGGTAGACGCCCTCATGCCGCCGGATGGCCATCGGGTTGGGGGACCGGAGGAAGTGCTCTCCCACGAGCGTGAGCAGGGCCTCCAGCTGCTCCATGTCCAAGTCAGAGGCCCATTTGGCGTACTTGTTCAGCTCGACTTCAGGGATGAGGTCCTTCACACGCTGGGTCATGACATCCTCCTACATGTAGTACAGAAAAACGGGATCTTTGGACGTCTATATTGATCCTAATTAAACCCATTGAGGCCTTCTGGTCATGAGGCCTCCGCTGAGGGCATTACGCCCTTCATGGGTCCGGCGGTAGAAGTGGAACTCTCCATCTCTCCCGCGGGGGAACTCAGTGGCTGCGACCATCCATCCGTTGTAGACGAGTAGGTCGAACACGATGTCTGCTGAGACGTCTGTTGGCGTCAAAATCGATTCGATGAGGTGCTTCACATCACTGCGACCGAGGGCCTCAGGGGTGTCTGGCAACCCCTTGAGAATGGCCAGGGTCTGTTCTCGAGACAGGATCACTTTGGACATGGTTCTCTCCTTCGCACGCCATGGGTATGGCGGTTCTGAAATTCGCGAGAGGAGAGAGGGGGTCGGGGAGAGGGGGGCTAGTTGAGGGTCTTGGCGATCTTGCCGCCCTCGGCGGTGCGGGTGTAGCTCGTGATGTCGTCCCGGTCGGTCTTGGCCCGGAGCAGGCCCTTCTCGATCAGGCTGTTGGCCGCTCGGGCCATGGGACCTGCCTTGGAGTTGAACTCCTCGGCCAGCTCGCTGGCCGTCCAGGGCGTCTTGGCATCGACGGTGGTGAGGATTTCCTTCTGGGTCTCGGTGATCTTCATCGTGGTCCTCCTGTTGATGTCCGCCAGTTGTTGGCTGAACTACAAAGGGCCATTGTAGATAGATCGGACTGTTTGTCCAGACCCTATTTGATGAGATCGAGTAATTCACCGAGTGGCCCATTTAGAAGGTCAGGATGTTCTTTGCGCAGTGCGTTGATCTGCTCCGCGAGTTCTTTGGCTCGCTGCATGGGCAGCATGATGATCGTCTTGGTCACGAACTCCTTCTTCTCTTCTTTGGCGACTGGTTTCTTGGGGGGTGGATTTTTCATAGAGGGTCTGTCTTTCGCGCGGCTTGGGAGCGGGAGTAGGCAGCATTACGGGCAGCCCTGCGGATGAAGGTCTCCATCTCGTAGAGGACAGCTTGTTGCTCCCAGATTGGGAGGTCGTAGAATCGGTCAATGACGCGTCCCATATCAGATCGGTAAGGCCCTTCGGGTCTGTAGGCACAGGCGATCCAGATACGGACAAGGTCCAGGTCCGGGGCGTTTCGAATCGAGCTTATGAAGTCGGACACATTGGTTCGGTCGAAGTCAGCCACCTCAGCACTCCTTCCCGTGCCGGTAGGGGCGTTTCTCGTTCTTGGCCATCTTCCGGGCGATGGAGTCCGAGATGTCGATGCCCAGAGATCCGACCATGTCCAGGAGGCGAATGAAGGTGTCCGCCATCTCCTCCGCGAAGTTCTCCACGATGGCACGCTGCCCTGAGTCAAGGTTCCCAGTGTAGAGCCCCATCTCTTCCGACACTGCCCCACTTTGAAGCAGGTCCAAGGTCTGCTCAGTTAGGTGACGGTAGGCCTCCATGGCCTCTGACAATTCCGTGACCACGAGCATGAGTTTCTCGGGGCAGTTCCCCCAATGGGTGTCGAACCCCTTCCGCGACCTCCAGTTGGCTATGGCGGCAGCTACGGAATTCAGATCGTTGCTCAAATACGAATCGTCGATTGGCATGTGTCACTGCTCCTGGTTGTCTTACCTTTTGTACAGTTTCCGAGGCTCTAACTAGCGCATGATTGCCATCGATTTCAGAGGTACCTGTAACTCCACAGGTTAATTTTTAGATAGCGGTTGGGAGTGCTCCAGGCAGCGCGGATGGCGTAGGATCAATGTTCTTTTTCGAAAATAGGGTGACAGAATAGGGGGCCTCGCTTGTACAAAGACTTTGAGGGCTTTGTTAAAGGTGTGTGCGAATGATATTTAGGATCACATGTCCGGACGGGGAGATTCTGTGTTCCAAGAACAATCTGCTTCGTACAGCGGAGTTACAGCTGGGAGCTAGCTCAGTAGATGTGATCAGGTTGATCTCGTTTTTATCTACAGCGGTGGAGGGTCGATCGATAGATCTGACTTTTGGTACGCTGGAGAGGCTTTACGATGACGACGAGCGCGGTAGGGATCTGGTTCTCAGCAGACCTTCACCTGTACCATCGCCTGGCGGCAACCATGCGAGGGTTCGAGAATGTGGAGGACATGAACGAGTCCCTGATCGAAAACTGGAACGAGAGGGTAGAGCGTACTCACCGAGTGTACCTCGTCGGGGACGTATCGATGGGGATCGCCAACGGGACAAGGAGTATTCTCGACCGACTAAACGGCCAGATCTTTCTGATCCGGGGAAACCACGAGACGATAGCTGAGTCTTCCATTTGTAGATCCCGTTTTGTTTGGATCAAGGACGTTCACATGCTGAAAGTAGCATGTGAAGACGAGCAGTTCTCTCAGAAAGGAAAGGTACGGTTCTGGTTGTCCCACTACGCCCACCGCTCATGGCCTAGCTCCCATCATGGGTCTTTGCACCTTTATGGGCACAGCCACGGTTTCCTACCGGATGACCCAAGGTCGTTGTCGATCGACGTTGGGATCGACGCAGTGGCGATGAGGGCTCCGGTATCTTTTGAATGGGTCTTGCGGACGATGAAGACGAGAAAGAAATGGGTACGTCCGGCAGATCGAAGAGATGAACTTCCTTCTTGGGATCTAAACAAGTTTTGAATGGAGGAGTTGATGGAAGATCAAGTGAAAGAAGAATTGGCCATCGTCCGCAGTGAGCTTCGTTGTGTTGGAGTGGACGTGCCTCTGAAGGTCATTGCCGAGTGGAGTGTCGAGGACCGCGCCAAAGCCGAACAGTGGGCGATCCACAAACGGTGGAGCAAGATTTCCCGACCCCCGTGCCCGCCGGATCACAAGGTTCCCGACAAGCTTGTCAGGCCTCGTATCCTGAATCGGTGGGTGGCAAACTGATAGGGGGATCGGATTTACCCTTGACTTCTTGGCGGTCCTCGTTCACAACAATGAGTGGAATGACCGGTACTTACCTAAATCTGTGGAGTATACGGACCATGGGGATTCCAATAATTCCCAGTGGTTCCGTACCGGGTATCTGAAGGCCCACCAACGACATGGTGGGCCGCCGAACGAGGAGGCCTACCATGCTACGCTGCGAAATCTGTTCAGGTTACGCGACTGCTGGTCTGGCACACCTTCACGGGTTGTCAGCCCACTTGTGCGTGTCCTGCACGCGAGAGGCCCTGAAGCACAGGGAGAAGAACGAGGCGATCGACTCCTTCAAGGCGAGGTTGTCGCGCATCGGCTCTCGGCTGACAGCTGGAAGATCGGATCGATCCATAAGACCTCAACGGCGCGTAGCATGATCTGAAAAACCTCCTTCGACGTCTTCCCTCCGTTGGACCCATTTGAAATTTATGTGACAGATTGGGCCTTCCAGACTGTACAACAGTCTAGGAGGACAATGATGAAGTGCGGATTGTGCGGCTGGGTGGGTGGAGACACCCTAGAATACGTGGATGGTAAAGGATCGACAACCCATGTCTGCATGGCTTGCCGAATGGGTCTCATCGCCACCGCTGAATCCAAGAATGTAGGAAAGCTGCCGCCCGTCTTCTTGGTACCTATCATCAGGGCGATTGTTGCTCAGTCAGTTGGGGCCATGCTCGCGCAGGTCGTTTCCGAATTCATCCAGGCCACTGGGAGGCATGAATTCAACACTCTGGTTGACATGCTAAAGAATACAGGTTCTACTGATCCCAATTAGGGACGGGGCATGTTGACTCCAGAGGAACGGTTGAACCGGATCCGATCTATCATCCGACGGGTCGAATCTGAGATGGACTCTCCCGTGTGCGATCAGCTACCATTGCTTCGTTCTGCGTTTGTGGAGATAATCCAGGCGGTGGGCCCTCAGTGCAGCGGGGCTCGGAAGGTGGATCCCCATGGGCGACGGCACGATAGAAAAGCAACCTAAAGGGTTCATCCGCGGCGATGTCCTGAAGAATTACGCAGGGGCCATTGCGATCCTTTTAGGAGCCCTTCCAGCTGTCGGAAGCCTCGTCGTCAGTGTAGTGACCGCCTATCGCGGAGAACCTGTCGCCGAGAAGACTTGGACGACCGTCCGAAGTCAACTAAATCGCCAAGCTGAAATGATCAACAAGCTGCACCTTCGCATGGTCCATATCCAGGCTCATGAGGAGGGTAAGACCTCGGCTGCGATCCAACTGAAGCTGGATGAGCTTCAGAAGAAATACGATCAGCTTCAGATCAACACTGAGGTTAGGGCCTCCGCTGTGGGACCCACTTCGCTGCCGGAATCTTCTGCCGATTGCCAAGTTGGCCACATAAAGATCGACAATAAGTGTCGTTCGGTGGCTAAGAGTGTCGCTGTCAAGGTGAAGGCTGACGAGCGTAAGACAGAGGTGATCCAGAAGAGTCTTGACGAGGAGAAGTTGCGGAGGTTGCGGGAGGAGAAGATTCGGCGGCAGGTGGATCAGAAAATACAGAAAGCTCAATCAGCACAGCCTATGCTGAAGCAATTGCCACCCAAGCTTGATGATGCCGCGAAAGGTAATCACTGATGCAACTAGACATGTGTCCACTGTGCAAAGCGATCCAGAATGGTCAGGATTCGCTGCGTGGGAAATTTTGTATCAAGGTGGGGTACGAGGTGGTGGAGTTGGCAGCAGGTATCGAGGTGAAGAAGATCAGACCGGCTGTCGTTACGATCGAACACGGCTCTGATCCATCCCCAGAGACTGTCGTGGAGGCGATGGAGATGTTGGGGAGCCAGTCAGGGATGGTGGAGGACATTCGGGGGGTAGCTGGTCATTGGGGGCTGTACGTGAAGGATGGGGAATGGTCGGCTGCCGGAAAGTCAAACGTCCACGACACGGAGAAGTAAGATGTCTTGTTTTCCGTGGGAGCAGGCCAGTGCGGTTAGGCCAGCGTTCACTTGTAGTCATTGCGGAGAAGAATTGAAGGAGGAGGGGAACAAGGTGATCGTCTGCTCTTGTGAAGGATCAATATCGGGGCAGAGGGAAGAGCGTCAGCGTAGAGCTAACTTTCACCGGGAGCGAGAGGAGGCGTTGGCGAAAAAGGATCGTGGTGCGCGCCATGGAACCTAGCTGGGTTGACAACAAGAGTAACTACCAGGACGTTGCCAGGGGTCTCCACCCTGGCGCTCGTCTCGTCACCAAGGACAGTTGGTTCTTCAAGGTGCTGGCGATTTTTGCGGCCCCATTCGTAGGGTACCGATACTGGCTCGAACACTATGCGATAGCCTTGGGTCCCGTTCAGGCCTATCCGCGGCAGTGGACTGATCTCCGTATGGGAACGATCATCCACGAATGTCGGCACAGCTGGCAGTGCGAAATGCTGGGTTGGTTGATCCCAATTGTAGGTTGGTTCTTTGGGCGTACTGTACGAACCTGGGCTGGGTTCCCACTGTTCTTGATCTTGTATTTCGTGGTCTTGTTACCGATCGGACTGAGCGTCTTCAAATGCTGGTTTGAGTTGGATGCGGATCGAGCAAAGTGGGCATGGATGCTCATTCAAGGTGAGGGTCCGCAGATCGTCGAACTTAGGGCGATCGATTTCGGCAAAACGGTGAACGGGAGGGGCTACGGCTTCGCGTTTCCGTGGCTCGGCCGCAAGTGGTTCCGGTGGGCAGCCAAAAGGCTGATTTCCAAGTGGCAGGCTCGATCTACGACCCCCAAGAAGTAGTCAAATTGATCTTAGGTACGGATATCATTCCTCTTTAGTCTTCCCGCCTCGAGATTCTGGTCAAGCCCAGGCCTGTGAAGTAGACTGGGTTAGACAGCCGAATTAGTTGACAATTCGGATTGACGGCTGTAGTTCCTATGAATTGGAAGATCCCTCGGTCTGGCGAACCTCAGGAAAGGAACCCACCCATGTCTTATAACCCCAACAGGCAGAGCGCTGGTGCCCGGCGAGCAAACAGGACCCGTAGGTTGGATCCCCGTGCCGGTCACAAAGCGAGCGACATCGTCCGTCTTCGCGGTCCTCAGGCGGCGACGATCAGCGATGTGCGCAACAAGCAGAACACCCCCCGTGGTTGGAAGGTAGACATTCACAAGGGGGATCAGTTCGAGATGGTGTACGAGTACATCTGTTCCCGTAACGCGTCTGGGATGATCCGGCACACGACGTTGGACCGTGCGTTGCGCGTTCTGTTCGGGGAGCTGTACATCACCATCGGCGACGAAACGGCCGTGCTGAAGAGCGGGGATTCCTATTCCCTCACAGCGGGGATGGAATATCAGATCGGAACCTCGGGAAACTACGACACCGAAGTGATGTTCTGCCAGGGTCCGAACTACGAGGAAACGATCGAACAGCTGACTCCTCCGCAGGCGATCAACTCTGAATTGCTGATGAGGCTTCCTGAAGAGGATCCGCAGCAGTCTCTGTTCGATCCGGAATCCAGAGCGAGAGCCCAAGAGCACGCCACCCTGCTGGCTAAGGAGCGCCACCAGAGGGAAGTAGCCCGTCGTCAAGGCGCCACGGGTCAGGGTCACCAGGGGGCGCCCGGGGAGCCTGCGGTGGAAGTTGGCAAGACACCACCTCCGACTCGTAGATCCCCTCTGCCGGGTCAGCAGGTTCGTGGAGTGAATCCTCGTCCTGTCGGTGCTGGAGGCTACGGCGAATAGCGATCTGGAGGATCCATGGATCCCAAATTCTTCTGTAGGGAGTTTCCCGTAGCACGCAGTCGGCGTGTCCAGCCGCTGGGGCTGTTCATTCAGCTCCCCGATTGCCCGGAGATGGCGAAGGCCAAGAAAGCGAAGGCTGCTCCGATCGTCGAGGGGGCGAAGCCCGCACTCCAGATCACAGATCGTCGGGCGGTTCATGCTGATCCTCCCAAGAAAGCGAAGGCTGCTCCGATCGTCGAGGGGGCGAAGCCCGCACTCCAGATCACAGATCGTCGGGCGGTTCATGCTGATCCTCCCAAGCCGTCACCATCTGAGGGTGGAACCCCTAAGACTCCCTTTTCTGAACCTCTGAAGATCATAGGAGAGCAGAAGGGGGCGAAGCCTGCCCCGTCGTTGGTGGGGCCAAAGGGCGAGTCACTCGCCAAGCCCACTGCTCCGACCACGGATGTTCGGTCGTCTGCCCAGCCAAAGTTGTTTGGATCCTCAGGACAGCAGGTTCATGCTGATTCTTCGAAGCCGTCGCCTTTTGAGGGTGGACTTCCGGAGACACCATCTTCTGGACCTTCGAAGATCATCCAACCTGGAGCTAAGCCGACGTCCGGAGTGATTTCATCGTCGAAACCCTCTTCGAGTTCTTCAGGTTCCCTCGTTGATCCTTTTGGGGAGCCAATGTCATCCAGATTGACAGAGGGTCCGGGCGCTGCCCGACCGAAGCCGACGATCCACATGCCAGGTAGTGAGAAACCAGCAGGAGGTAAGATCGAAACTGTTAGTTCTGGATCGACTCCTAAGTCGACGATGACGGCGGACGAGCTTCAGTGGAACGCTGCCATCTCGTCTGCGAAGCAGCGTGAAGGTAAAGTGGCGCAGAATGAGGCTGAGTCTCGTCCCCTCGACTTCAAGCCAGGGACAACGCAAAAACCAGCTTCGTCACAGAAGCCTCTTGTGTCTCGTCCGGAAACTGCACCCATGTCATCTCAACAAAACAAGATGATGGCAGCTGCAGATGGTGGATCTAAAAAGGGGGAAGGGAAGCCGTCAGCAGGAGGAACTCAAGAAGGGGCACGCAAACCGGGCAGGGGTCCGAACGTCCTGGGGAGCTTCGGGACCGGATACCAGATCGGAATACAGGGTGATCCCGCAGCCACGGTTTCTCTTGTCGGGCATCGAGCGGCCGGGGCAGCGCACGGACTGCTGTCCCCCTCCACAGATCATGAACAGGGACGCATGCAGCGTGAGGCCTATCAGCAGAGGGCCGAGATGTTGAGGCAAAGCTCGCAGCAGAGCCAATCCTCGATGCAGAGATCTCTGTCGATCTCTGCGAGACCAGACACCCCTCCAGTGCGGTCTGGGTTGAGGCGGCCTTGATGAAAGATCACATCAGGACGAAGAGCACCGTAAAACTGCCGTCCTTGTATTTGAATTCGAAACTATTCCATCGTCCGTGCAGGGACGATCGCGATACTACGAATATCGGAGGCCACAACAAAGGCCTCCCCGATCCACAATTTGAGTCACTCGAACCTGACGAAGATGAGCTGTCCGTTTCTAAGGGATCTGTTTCTGATCTCGAAATGGTCAACAAAGAGAAGTGGGACGACGGAACGACAGTGGTACACAGAAAGTCCCCTTTTCCGGCGGAGAGAAAACCAGTCGTTTCTAGCAAGCTTCATGACGCTGCCTCCGTCGAACATGTTCCTCTTTCTTCCTTGAGAGGTTCTCAATCTACGGTTGCAGAGCATGGGGTGCAGCAGCACTTGGACAATCCTCCTTCCGCCTCTGCCGATCTTCCTATGGTCTATCGAACTCCTGAAGGGACCAACCATATCGCTGACGGTCACCATCGACTCGCCGCTGCGCATCTGCGTGGTGACAAAACAGCAAAGGTTAAAGTTGTGGACCTTGGAAGTAGCGCCACTCGGAAAGCGATTCGTACGCTGGAGATGATCAAGGCTGGGGCGGCACAGGAGTCTGGTGAGTCCTGGATGCCTCAACCCGGGAAGCAGCGGAAGAGGGAGTACGACAGCAGCTTCCACAGGGACGCCCAACCTGGGATCTCTGGGGGCGCCACTCCAGATCTCCCGGAACGTGGACGGGATTGGCACGGTACCGTACCTGGGGTTCCCGACGAGCCCGGGGCTCAGGGGAGCAAGATCGAGGACGAGCTTGATCACCCTCCAGCGAACTTGGTTGATGACAAATCTGACGCCAAGACGGTGCTCGAGGAGAAGAACGCGGAAGCAAAGAAGGCTCTTGCAGCGGCCCCTAGGTTTAGCCCGGGGCCGTTCATAGCGCCACCAGAGAGAGATTTTCTGCGCACGAAGGGGTGGTCGGACGAGGACATCGAGAGGGGTGACAGACCGATGCCTCCGCGTCTGAGGGCAGAGTTTAACAGGTGGTTGACGTCCACCGTTCGAAAGTCGATTGAGAGGTTGGTACGGTGACCGCCAAAGCTGCTGTGAACTACCTGGAGCTGGGAAAGTCGATCTCAGCCATGACCAGGCCAGACGACATCTTTTCAGCCGTCCAGGAGCTGAGGCAGATGACGTCACACCTCCCCGCTATGATAAAGGCGGATGATCCAATGCGCGGGATCAGTGGGGAGAAACCAGCGCGTGGACCCAGGGCGGTTTTTTTCGATCCCCTTAGCCTGCAGTACTCGCTAGGGTACAAAGATCGACGGTATAGCCTGACGTACGACACGCTCCGCCGGATTTCCCATCAGGTCTCAATCATCGCGTCGATCATCAATACTCGAATCGCTCAGATCGCTTCCTTCTGTGAGCCGTACCGATTGACGAAGTCACTGGGGTTCCGGATCAAGCATAAGAGTCCCGATCACCTGACGTCAGACTCGGAGCGGGAGTTCATCGAGCACCTTGAGGCGTTTGTCTTGAGTTGTGGTGAACCAGGCAGATCGAATCCGTTCATTCGTATGAAGCGTCCCAAGTTCGAGACGTTTCTGAAGTCGATCGTACGGGACACGCTTACGTTCGACCAACTGGGATTCGAGATCGTACCTCGTCGTGACAAGATCCCGTTCGAGTTCTGGGCCACGGATGCTGCCACTCTCAGGATCGCCTCTCCCGATCGCGACACCAGTTCTCATTTCAGCCACCATTGGCGTACTCCTTTAACGCCGACACTGCAGCCAGGGCGGTTCGATAACCTGTATGCGGGGGAGAGGTACGGAGATCGTTGGCCTGACAGCAACGAGAGAGCTGCGAGCTTCGTTCAAATTGTCAACGGGCAGATTGAGAACATCTACTCCAATGATGAGATGGCGTTCGGGGTTCGTAACCCCAGAACGGACATCTACATCCAGGGATACGGTTACGGTGAGCTGGAGCAGCTCATCACGATCGTAACGTCGATCATCTATGCCGAGGAGTACAATCGGCGTTTCTTCTCTCAGGGTGCGAACCCCAAAGGGCTCCTCAACTTCAAGGGAGACAATTGGACTCCAGATCAGCTTGAGGGCTTCAAGCGTCAGTGGATTGCTCAGGTAGCGGGAACTGAGAACGCCTGGAAGACCCCCATCACCCAGTCAGAGGGCATTGAATGGATCGACCTCCAGAGGTCGAACCAGGAGATGGGGTACCAGGGGTGGTTGGAGTATCTGATTAAGATCACTTGTGGTGTGTATCTCATCGATCCGGCGGAGATCAACTTCGACCTCCATGGGGGAGTTCAGCAAACCCCTCTGTTCGAGTCGTCCCAGGAATGGAAGCTCAAGGCGTCTCGTGATCGCGGGTTGAAGCCCCTTCTTCGATTCATCGCGGGCTTGATCAACGAATACATCATCGATAAGATCGACGATCATTTCATGTTCGAGTTCGCTGGTCTTGACGAGCTGACCGAACAAGAGAAGCACGAGTTGATCAAGGAGCAGATCGCTAGCTACAAGACGCTGAATGAGGCGAGGCGTGAACTGGACTTGCCGGAGATTCAGGGTGGTATCGGAGAGCTTCCTTTGAATCCGACTCTGGTCCAACTCCTTCAGATGCAGCAGCAGCGAGAAGACATGCTGAAGCAGCAGGAGGAGCAGAAGCAGCAGGAGGAAATGCAAGCTCAGCAACAGGGAGCGGAACAACAGCAGCAAGAACAGCAGGAGCCCCCCGACCCCGAGAAGGAACAGAAGGTTCGTCACGCGGAGGACAAGCATCCGCTCGAGATGGAGCTTCTTCAGCAGAAGGTGCAGCAAAGTGATCAGCAGATGGGCGGCGTTCCTGGTGCTCCGATGGGGGCAGAAGGTGTAGCACCATCAGAAGGCGGATCGCCTCAAGAGGCAGTGCCAGGAGGAGCACCACCAGAAGGAGCAACGCCCCAAGGACCGGATGGTATGCCTCCCGAAGAGGCGTTGCCGCCGGGTCCCCCACCGCGTCCACAAGGTGATTCGAAGAAGCAGTATGCTGCCTTGTTCGGTAAGTCGATCACGTATGACGACTTCATCGACTTCATGAGGAGTAGACGATGAGGTTGTTCATCAAAGGTTTGGAACAAATACGGCCCTCCAAGGACATCAAAGAGTGGGGAGCTGGAGAACCACACGAGGATAAAAAGGCTATGGCTTCGTCAGATGAGACACGCAAAGGGGTACCGAGATACCTGGAGCAGACGGGTTCACTTTCGGTACATCCTTATAGCCAAGCTAGGGGGAGTGCCGCTGAGGCGGGACAAAGAGCGTCCTGGAACCGTGACAAAAATCCTGAGTTGCACGCGGTCGATGTAAGCTCTGGTCAGAGGCATCGTGCCCGAAGCTTGAGTCCTGAAATAACGTCTGCTCCCCAGACTGGTGTTCGTGTGGGGATGCCTCTTCCGAAGAAGGAGAAGAAGGTCATGACCGCTGTGGAGAAAGCAGACGCCGAAAAGGCATACCCTCTCGGAGAGGGGCCAAAGGCCACAGCTGGTGGTGGCCAGGTTTGGGCACAGAAGATTCCGAATGAAAAGAAACCTCCTGAGAAAAAGAAGATCGACCTCGGTACCGCTCCAATGATGTCAGCTCAGAAGGCTATGGAGGCTCTGACGCCCTTTCTCAGCCCGAAGTCCGTGCTGGTTTCAATGATCAAAGGGTGCTCTGAGAAGGCTGCTCGTTTGGTCCCAGACGCGGCAGTCGTTAAAGGTGAGGAAGACAAGAAGGAAGCTCCCAAACCGGCTGACAAGCCTCCGGGTTCTTCATTCCAGGCTAAACTGTCTCAACCGACCAAGAGTCCAGTGAGCGTTCCTGGAAGCGGCAGTCACTTGAAGTTTTCGTTCGGTAAGAGTGATCCTGTCCAGAAGGACATGGAACATCTGGCTGGCGAGAACAAGAAGGTGATGCCCTCTTCTCCTCCTGCAGTAGCAGCAGCGACACACAAGCTGGGCTGGGACACGCCAGCGATGTTCCAAGGCGGCGGGTCCCGTAAGCAAGCGCTATCAGGTGCGGCTCCGCAGCAGGGCGCCACAGGGGCCATGAAGAACAACCCTCCGGGTGTCCTATCCTCGACCTCGGTGAAGCCAAAAGCCAAGCCGTTAGCCGCCGGATCAACCATTTCTATGACACCTGTTGCCTCGTCGAGGCCTTCACCCACACAGAAGGTGGCTAGCATGACCAAGTCAGCAATCGAAGTCCTCAAGGGGATGATCAACAGAGCCTCGAGCTTCCCTGGGAACCCTGCCAGGGCGAATTGGCGAGTACCCGGAACGGCTTTCGCTGGGAACAAGGACAACATGAGAGGTCCAGTTTCTGGGTCTGAAGGACCGGCGAACGATTCCCAGGAGAACAGCCCTGTTCGCGGGACGCCCTCTCCGGGCCGTGGGGCCAACGAGAACGGGCCCGTTCACGACACCCCCCATGGCGGCAAGGGCCCGGCCCAAACGTCTGTGAGTGGTACTGAGGGGCCTGCGAATGACAGCCAGATGAGCAAGGCGGTTGGTGCCTCTGCGGTCCCCAGGATGCCGCGGGCGATGGCTATGGCCATGGACACCTGGCGTTCGGCGACCCAGGTTCTCACCAGGGGGAATTCGGCGTTCGCAGAGCACGCGGGAACCGGGCCGCTGCACGCAGAGATGGTCGACCATATCGACGAGGCCACGTACGATCGTGGGACTCGGCATGGTCCCGTCCTCAAATCCTGCAGCGGCTGTGGTCGTACCTACACCCTGATCAAGAGCACTGACGGGTGCCCCAGCTGCAAGAGCCTCCCGCAGTCGAACATGGCCAAGAGTCGAGGGGGGTACCTGATCCCGTCCTCGATCTCGGAGTAGGCGGAGGAACCGATGAGTTTCGAACGGCAAAGAATTGGGCTATTCGTGTCCGGCGAAACTCGTCGGGGGGCGCCTCTGTTCGTCCGTTTGAGCCCAACCGATCTTCGGAAAGCTGTGGGACGGGACCGTATTCCCGGGGGCCTGGCCGACGATAAGTGTCCTGGGTCTTTTGATCCCCAGGCTGTGAAGGTTGGAGCCAAGGTGGAGCGGGAGCATTCGTCTGATCCCGCCATACAAGAGGAGATCACTCGGGATCACCTGACGGAGGACAAGGAATACTACAAGAAGCTGGCCAGGATGGAGGGAGATTCAAAAAAGGTGATCGACAAAGGTGCCGCCAAAAACCTGGCTCGCAAGGTCAATTTTGGATCTCCGGAACCGTTTGTCCACCACTCCATGACGAAGCCCTCTGTTGACTTTTCGAAGCCCAAGGCGGCAAAGAATCAACAGGAAGCACAAAAGGCGATTCCGGGTCAGGTGAGTGCCAGTGATCCATCTGTGACCCAGCCTAGGGTTTCTAACCCGCAGGCCGAGCAGAACAAAGTGAATGCAGCCGGACACTACATGCTGGCAGATCACTTCAGTCGTCAGCCTGGGCCCGAGGCCCAGGCCAAGGTCAAGTTTCACAACGATCAGTTTCATGCCCATCTTCAAGCAGGGCACAAACCGGAGGCACCGCATTTCGAAAGAGCCCGGTACCAGATGCCGAAGCATGTGGCCTCTGCTCTCGGGAAGTCAGACGCTTTGTACGTTAGACTCTAGCCTAGGAGAATTCTATGAAGCCGCTTATGATCTTTGTTGTTGCCCTCACCCTGATTTCAGTGTTCGGTTGCAGTTCCGACGATCCGAAAGTAGACTTCGCCGTGGACGGAGGCGTATCGGATGTCGTGGTGGCGGACACATCTTTCGACGTTGTCGAGGTTCTGGACGCCGCAGATGCAGGTGTGGCCGACGAAGCAGTCACGGACAGTTCCGATGATGGGGAAGTTGTCGACGCTGTCGTGGACACGACCCCGTCTGAGTAAGGAGTTCACCAATGTCGAACAACCCATTTTCTGGCCGTGTACCTCTCAATCTCCGGAAGAGCGGGGCGGAGGAAGTGATCAAGTCGGCCACCAGCTACCGACCCGGTGAGACTCACAACCCTCGGGTGAGAGATCAGTACACCGATCCCCACTTGGCTCCAAGGAACGTGGGTTGTACGCCGCTGCGTCGGTACCCCAATGGGAAGCTGGACGTGAAGTATGTGGCGTCGGCGATCATCGATCTCATTCACAAAGCCCAGGACATCGGGAAGTTGACGGAGTTCGAGAAGGCGCTCCTGACGGTGATCTTGCCGAAGCAGTTCCAGTTTCACGGGATGGATGCACGCCTGGCGGGCACGCATGCTCATCTCTCCGACGAAGAGAAGATTCTGGTCGCGATGGTGGTCAGTGGTCATCTCAAGGAGGAGGAGAACTGGAACGCCGGAGCCGGAGGCGGTAGTGTCCCGGGACGTCACACCACCCGTAGTTAGCATCTCTGTTCCTGTCGATCGCCTTGATGACCTCTACGAGGCGATCGACAAGGCAGAGAAGAAAGACCTCCCTGGTGGTTCCCGGGAGCAGGAGGATTTCTTCGTCCAGCAGAATGCAGCTACGAAGAAGATGGGGAGTATTGTGGGGGAGACGTATGACGCCATGGCAAAAAGCCTGGCGTCTGAAATTGCGAAGGTCCTGAAGTGATCAAGACAGATCTCACGGCAGAGGGTCGTCGCGTTTTGAAGATGCTCGTGGCCAAGTACGGCATGGCTGAGGACAAGGCTCTTCAGTTGTTGAAGGATGGTGGTGCAGCACTTGCCGTTGCACTGCTGGCCATCACAAGGTAGATCGACTATGACCAGAGCTGACATGATCGGTCCCCGTCCTCTTCGGCCCGCGGCCAATCCCCCGCTCGCCATCGACAGCCAGGTTCACTATCGTGGAGAGCATTCCGCGCCAATGAGCCGATCTGGAATGGTTGGAAGCGTGATGCCTGGTTGTCGGCCTGCTCCTCCTCCTCCGCGTCCACAACCAGCGTTGGTCATCAGGGACGACCTGTCGAAGTCGTTGTTCAGTGACGACTCGATGATCAAGGCCCACAGCGAGATCTTGTCTCGTCTGCGTTCCATGGTTGGCAGGGCGCCACATGATTCCCATCTGGGATCTCCCAAGCCGAGGGCTGGGAGGAAGTCGGGGGGCACCGATGTTATGTCCTCTGGAGAGTTTAGAGGATCGGATTTCTCCCCTAGTGGGGCCCCTCCTATTGATGTTAGTACCCCAAAGCATGAACATGCACGGCTCCAAGCGAAACAGGTTCACTTGCAAGATCTGATGACTCATCACCAGAACGCTGGTCATCATCCGGATCATCCAGACGTCAGAGGACATGCCGAGGCTTTGGAGTCTGTAACGAGCAAGATCAAAAACTTGGAAGCAGCTGGACATACATCTGGCCCTGAGCATCACGGGGACTGGATGAGCCATCTGGTGGCAAATCCAAAGAGCGAGCATGCAGGCGGAAATACAGACGCTACCCTTTCGGCTCACTTCGCTATGCTCAGACCAGAGAAACAACAGCAGCGCAAGGAGATGGGTGTTTCCACTGTCCGGCGGCACCTACCTCGAACGAAGGAAGTTCCCGCAACGCGTGCTACGGCATCCCCTTCCTCGGAGAAGGAAACCAGGGTCATGCCCAAGCCTGATGCCCCCACGCGCAGCGTCTCAACCGGTGGTCCTCAGCTGTCTCTCATGCGCTCGATGAGGGCTCTTCTGGACATGGCGAAGTCCAAAGAGAAGGGAGACAACTGGATCAGTGAGAAGATCAGGTTGCTCATGCATGAGGGGAAGCCTCAGAAGCAGGCAATCGCAATCGCCCACAGCATGGCCGGGCGCTCTCAGGTGAAGAAGTCAAGTCCACCTCTGATCGTCACGGCGTAGAGTTTGGGTTGTGGCCCAATGGCGATCCTCACCAAGGAACAGCTCGACAAGATCCGGGAGATCGTACAGCGCCATGTGAGTTGGTTCATCTGGCGTCTGTTCGGGGATGAGTTTGCTAGTTCCGATCCTTCTAAGGTCACTGCCTCGAAGCATATTCAAGATCAGCTGCCGGTGTCGCTTACGAAGCTTTCTTTCGTCCTAGGACGCGAAGAAGCTCTCATGAAGGAGTCGGAGTGGGGGTCCTACACCTGGGACAACCTCGCCGAGGCTGCTGCCAAGCAGCTCACGCCTGTGGAGAAGCTGCAGGTTCAGGCGGCTGCCCTCTCGGCCTATTCGAAGTACCGTCGCCTAGGAGAGGACATCTCCAACGGTCTCTTCTCCCGTTTGGCAGATGAGACTAACCAGGCTGTGTCAGAGGGTCAGGTCCGGGGCATCATCCAGGACAAGATCGAGTTTGGTACGGAGACCACTCGCAAATACAGCGATGTTGCTAACGACCTATCTGGGGCTCTGAAGGAGAACAAACGGAATTGGACCCGAGTCGCGTCGACAGAGATGCACCAGGCGCGTCAGCAGGGGGTCGCCTCAGCGATCATCAACAAGGTCGACATCTACGAGCACGGTGAGGGTCCAGACAGTCTGGTTACTGTTGTACCAGCACCGGATGCGTGCATAGACTGCAACCGTTTGTACTTGAGTCGATCTGGGAACCCGAAGATATTCAGGCTATCGGAGCTGATGGGTAATGCAGGATCAAACTATCAGCGACCGTGGAGAGAACACGCTCGGCCTGTCGTTCCACCACTTCACCCCCACTGCTTCTGCCGGTTGAGGTACGTGCCGCCGGGCTGGGGATGGAACAAAGAGGGGAGATTTACGTTGACCGATCCCAAAGCAGCATTCCCCGAGGTAGCCAAGAGCGAACCCCTCTCCAAAGGCATCGACCAGAACGCGCATTCGTTGCTGCACGCATCTAATGCAACGCTTCCGACGCGTGAGTACCTGATGCAGATCGAGGACCCTAAGGAATTGGAGCACATCGAGAGGCGTCTGAAGAAGCTGGAACAGCTCTATGTTCATGATGAGAAGATCCATACGCGTATTTCAGACCTGCTGCACTACGCTCGCGGTCTACACTTCCATATGCACATGACCGGACAGGTCACTCCTCCTGGAACGGAGAGCGACAATGGGTAAGCTCCAGCTGATCGATGACATGATCTCCAAAGCTGATGACGAGTTTCGGGGCGGCGACCCTGAGGAGATCCGTCTGAAGAGGGAAGAGAAGGAGCTGGGGAAGGCTGTGAAGAAGACCCAACACGCTCCTGAAGGGCAGAAAGAGGCCAAGCAGTACTTGAGCCGTCAGCGTCGGCGTGCAGAAACGGGTCAGCACAAGAATCCTGTATCCAAAGCGCAGCCAGGTGAGGAGGCGGGAGCGTTCCGCGGGGGTGATCCGGAGGAGATTCGGATCAAGCGGGAAGAGAAGATGCAGGAAATGCAGGACGCTGGGGAAATGGATGACACGGGGGACACAGGTGACGAGGTTACCCAGGACGAAGTTGAGGAAGCTCAACAAGAAGACGAAATGAAGAAGGAGGACCAGGGCAAGTCTATGGTGGCGAAAGCCGCGTCGATCTTGTCACAGGATAACCTTCATGCAGCTGGTGGGAGCCAGGTGTCGCCTGTGGACACCTTCGGGGACTACAACCCGCACGACGCCAACGGTACTCCCCTTGCTGTCAAGTACGCGTACCGATCTGATGAGGGACCGGAGCCTTACTTCCAGCCTGGACCGATTCGTGCTGGCAAGAACCAGCACAAGGATTGGTCAGACGTGCTTGGGATCCGCATCCCTCTGACTGGTGAACCTGTGCAGTACCTGCGTCGTTTCCTGAAGCAGGGTCAAGTCGGGAAGATGGCCAAGGAAGCAGACCTGCTTGTTCGATCTCTTGAAGGTCAGACGGGGATCCTCTGGTGCTGGCGCCCTGATTTCTACGGCGGGGAGTTTTACAAGGGGATGGGTTCCGATCCCCAACCAGGGCACAAGTACGTCAAGCGTTGGTGGGATGGCGGACGCTGGAACTACGAGTACTCCGAAGGAGTGCATCCTGAGCGTCACGGTATCGCGCACTCGAACAACCCTGCCGGGTATACGATGCCCGTTCACGAAGAGTTCAAAGGCGGATCAGCCGAGAATGCGTACCACCATTCAGCCCACATGCAGGTCGCAGAGGGAGGTTCGCACCCGGTCCAGGTTTGGGACAACAAGACGAATAAGCCCGTGAAGAAGATCCTGCATATGCCAGGGTCGAAGAGGGACAAGGAAGGGAATTTCATCCGAGGTGAGGATGGAATGCCCGAGTTGGGGCAGCGGTCGATCTTTTTGCGTGATCCTGGATCAGATCAGGGTGGTAAGAGGATTTCTTCTATCAGTGCTCTACGGAAGAAGTTGTCTCCCGTCACCACTGAGCATGACGCCCACGGGGATCCGTGGATGCATTGGAGATCAGCCGGATCGGGTGAGGGCAAGCCGTACGTCATGTTTGATCCCCGCAGCAAGCTGAACGCCAACCACCCCAAGGTAGGGGAATGGCATCAGCGTACGCGCAATGTCGACAATCTTCGTGAATGGGTTGCGAACCAGCAGTCGATGCAACGGATGATGAAGGATGAGGAGGAGCGGGCTGGGGACCATGTTCCTCCGGAGGAGCGGAAGTCGGCAAACGAATGGGAGCCGACCCACCATCAGGTGTGGGAACCCCACCCTACTCAGCCTGGAATTATGCAGGTTAAGAGAGGTGAAGACGGAAATCCTGTGACGTCCGAGATGAAGACGTCCAACGCTCTGGAACGGGGAGATTTGGGACGGTGGAAGTGGGGCGATGAAGTAACCCGGCATTCTGTTCAGCACGAAGATGGAAGTACAAAACACATCGTCAAGCAGCAGCCTGTCTTGCAGTTTGACTCGATCCATGATCGAAACGACGTACAGTCCAAAGTGCTGCAGGAGAACTATGGTCCGTTGATGCGACAAGCCGAGAATCATCTGAGGGCCGCTGGGGTTTTGCGGATGGAGAATGGTCAGCTTTCTCCCGATTCCCACAGAGAAGCTGCTTCTCTGATCCATTCAGTAATGCCCAAGGCCTTTGAGAGGGCGGCGAATACCTACAACCCAAATCATCCATCCAAGGCACGATTCTCCACTTATTTGATCGGTCATGTCCGGAGAGAAATGCGGGATCAGATGCCTCATCTGATCGAGGATGAGGGTCGTCGGCAAGGGTGGACCGAGAGACGAGAAGCGGCCCGCTCCGGAATTCCTGTACCGAAGGAGGGTGAGGGGGCCGCTGAGATCACTGCGAAGCCAAAATCCAGTAAGACGGCACTGCAGACAGCCTACAGGGAAGGTGAACCTGGACTCGAGGGCCGGGAGTCCGGGGGGATGGCTCAGCGTTTTGAGTCACCCTCAGCTGGTGTAGAAGGGAAGCCCGAGGCAGAGACTCCTGAAGCACCAGAATCTCCCAAGGTGGATCAGTCTGCTCAACAGCAGTTCTTGAAACAGTTCCAGCAACAGCCACCAGAGTCACAGAAGCAACTTTTGGATCAGCTCAGATCTTCTGCCATAGGTCGGGAGAAGATGTTCTCTGCCCATCCGCACATGCGTTACGTCTACGAGACACTGACCGGCGAGAAGACGAGAGCGTTGAAGTCTCTTGCTGAGGCGTGGCACGATGCGGCCGATGCTGTGGAGGCAGTTACCATTCTTCGGAAGGCGGCTGAGGACGAAGCCGATCTCGGTGCAAGCCCTGACATGAAGTATCTCTGGAGGGATGGTGAGCCTGGTGCTCACAAACACATGTGGGAGGACCCCCAAGGGAACGTGGTACGGGGAACGAATGCTCCGCAGGGTCATCCGCACCATGACCCAGAGGCTGGGCCTCCACAGGTTCATCCTCAGGAGCCTACTCCGGATGTTGCTCCACACATGTTCGACAATCGGGGGAGAAAGCTTCACCGCCCAGCTCCAGAGGGCGTGGAGACAGAGGGCAACCCAGGATACGATCCCGATATGATGCACTGGGCGCGGAAGTACACAGATCCAGAGACGGGGAACGAGGAGCATATTGCGTTTCACCGTGACCGCGCCAAGAACCATCGGTACGCGTTGAACGAAGATCTCCGGCAGGTGGACTCACAGCTCGAGAAGATCAGATCGTGGTACGGGAGCCTTTTCGAGAAGCCTGACCTGCGGTCCAAGGCTACGGGTCTTGTGCTGGCTCTGGTCGATCAGGGTAGGGCGATGCTGGATGGCCTCATGGGGATGCGCGTCAAGGACGTGTCGATCCATGGGAACACCTACAAGCTGTCGTACACTGATCCGGAAAGCGGTCCCCACACGGTGATGGTCGTTCTCGACTCCGCGGCGTCTGCTGTTCTCCATGCTCTGGCGCAGGGGAAGAAGGCCGTTGACCCTCTATTCGACGTGGAGGGACAGCCTCTGACTCGAGAAGAGGTGGCTCAGGCCCTGGATGAGAAGTTCGGAGTGACCCCGAAGCAGTTCCGGGTCTACCACGGCACGGAGCTGTTCTCGAAGGAGTTCCAGAGGCTGGTTTCGAGGACACCCAACCTGAAGCCAGAGATGCTTCCTCGCATCGCGGACCAGGCCTACGGTCGCGTGATGAGGATGCTGGGACATCAGAAGGTTGATGCCAAGACCGCACAGAAGATGTATGTGGACCCCATCGTGGTGGAAGCCCTGTTCATGGCGGCAGTTCACCATCACGACGATGAGATCAACAAGAGCCTGGAGAAGTCCTACCGACTCCAGGGGAAGGTGATCTTCCAGGGCCTGCCGGTGTCCATCGAGAACCGTAAGGGTTCTGTCCGTCGTTGGTATGATCCCCACGAGAAGCGTGAGGGCACCACGAAGATGCACCACGCCTACGGTTACATCCGTGGGACGAAGGGCACAGACGGAGATCATGTCGACGTCTACCTTGGGCCCGACAAGAACTCCGACAAGGTGTTTGTGATCCACCAGAAGAAGGCTCCTGCCTTCAAGGAGTTCGACGAAGACAAGTGCATGCTGGGGTTTGGCTCAGGTGCAGAAGCGAAGGCTGCATATATAAAGCAGTACGACAAGCCTGGGTTCTTCGGCGGTATGACCCCGTTGTCTTTGGGCGACTTCAAGCGGAAGGTCGCGGCTACCAAGACGCGGCCTCAAATGATCAAGGCTTCTGGGTCTCAATACTGTTCCAAGTGCAACAAGGCTTGGGGTGAGTGTGATCACTCGAAGGAGATCGAAAAGTCGTTCAAAGGAAGTGCCGACGCCGGACCAATCGTGTGGACTGTGTCCGTGTCGCACCCCGACCGAACTCCGGATGAGAGGTTGTTCGGTGAGTGGGTCCACAGCCATCCGATGCATGAGCATGATCAACATTGGGCTGCATTCAAGCAGGCCACGAAGGTAGAAGACCTACCGGAGCCAGCCGTGGATCGTGAGTACGCCCATGGCGGCAATGAGCCTATGCCGGATGACAGTGATCTGGATGACGATGAAACGGGTCACCAACCACCCGCGGGAGCTGAGGTTCCACCAGCTCCAGATGATCTGGAAGGGGGGGATGACCTCGCAGGAGATCAGGGACTGGAACCTCCTGCTCCAGAGAAAGCTGCTAAGTCGATCATGGACGATCTTATGCGGATGGTCGGCTAATGGATCACTTGCTGACATGCAAGTGCGGCGAGGTCGTGGTCAAATCGGCCAACGGAACCACCAAGATTCGCAACAAGATGATGGTCTTCAAAGGGGGCCAAAGCTACGCGGTCTGCAAGGGGTGTGGAGCGGAGATCCCGGTCCCAGTGAAGCTGGAAGATGCTGAGATCAGTGGAATTGGCAGGCAACCACGCCTTTTCTTGCGGGATCGCGAATAATACATTAGGATCTTGAACTTGACAGGGCCTGATCCAACGGGGTATAGGCTCTAAAGTATCTGAAAACTGGATGACTCCAACAAAGGGAGATCAGGCTTCGGCCTGGCCTCCCTTTTTCTGTTTCAGGAATCACATGCTGGATCTTCTCAGCGAAAGCGGATTCGAATTCTGGGTGCCCATCACCCTACAGAAATCGAAGACCGCCTCCGAGAGGGCAGACGGCAAAAGGTGGATCGAAGGCATTGCCTCCACCATAGATGTCGATCTTCAGAAAGAGATCGTTGAGCAGAACGGGATCGACTTCTCCTACTTCGTAAAGCACGGCTACTTCAACAACGACCACAAGCCTGGGTTCGAGAACAAGATCGGTGAGCCAACTGAGTGCCGCGTCACAGCCAAGGGTCTCTACGTCAAAGGCTTCCTCTACAAGGACAAGAAGGTTGCCAACGACGTTTGGGAGATGGCGAACTCGCTGGAGGCTTCCGGCGCCAAGCGCAAGCTTGGGTTCTCCATCCAAGGCAAGGTGCTGCGCCGGAACGGTAAGACGATCGTCAAGTGCTGGATTCAGGACATCGCGATCACTGCCGCTCCGATCAACACCAACACCTGGCTGGACGTAGTCAAGGGCCTCAACGCTCTTCCCCAGGACATGTGGTGTGATGAGAACGGTTGTTACCTTGTCACGCCCGACATCGCTTTCAAGTCGATGCGCGAGTCTGAAGGTAAGTGCTGCGGTGCATGTAACTGCTCTGGCGGTTCTCGAGATCAAGCACGCAAGGCGGCGCTGTCGATTCAAGAAGAAGGGATGGACCTCAGAAAGAGGGAGTCAGAGAAAGACGATCCCGAGAAAGCTCTGGCTGCCGGAAGTGATAGTGGGCGTGCTCTGACGGTTGAAAGCCTCGAAGGCCGGATGGCAGACCAGAACTTCGGGCGCACCGATCCCGAACACGAGAAGACCAGAAAATCGATAGTGCCTGATGTGCTGAGTTTCGAAGAGTCCGTTGCTTGGCTGCAGGCCTACAGAAATCTCTCTCAGCCCGAAGCCCACATCGTGGCCAAGGCTGTCTTTCACATGAACGGACTCATCAACTAGGAGGATGAAAATGGCGGACAAGGCCACGATCACGCAGGAGAGCTTCTACAAGAGCTTGTCCAAGCTCGAAGCACTGGCTGGCGGGGGGCAGGAAGATCTGGACAAGAGCCAGATCTGCACTGGTCCCAACAGCGAGAAGAAGGAATGGGCGGGTAGCCGCTGGAAGGACGTTCCCGGCGACGGACCCGGCGCGGACATGATCCGCCCCGACGGCACCGACTACAACGAGCGCGGTGTCCGAAAGTCGATCCAGGAGAAGGTCGCGAAGGGTATCCCTCTCAGCTCGATCGAGCTGTCGCTCCTGAAGAGCGACATGGAGAAGGCGGACAAGGACGACGACAAGGACGAGAAGGGCGAGAAGGAAGTCGAGTTCAAGTTCGGCAAGGGCCAGGGCGACGACGACGACAAGGAGAAGTACGCTCGCGAGATGGGCAAGTCCTTCGACGGCGCTGTCCAGGGCAGCGAGACCCTGCAGAAGGGCATCGAGGTCAGCCAGTTCCTGGCGGAGCTGAGCAAGGCCTTCGCAGCCGGTCTCGAGGGGATCGAGACCCGCGTCAACGCCAACATGGAGCAGATGGGTCAGCAGCTGTACTCCGTGCTGAGCGGCTTCGCTGGTGAGCAGGGCGAGTTCAACAAGTCGCTCGCTGATGCGCTGGTCAACATCGGTCACGGCGTGGCCGGGTCGATCCAGCAGGTCGAGCAGGTTTCCCAGCAGCCTGCCGGTCCTCCGCGTAGCCAGGGTCTCCAGATGGTGCCGGGCGGGCAGCAGGGTGCGCCACAGGGCTTCGTTCAGAAGTCTTTCGCGGGGCAGCAGCCGGGCGAGAACCTGTCCAAAGCGGTGGTCGCGGACGCTCTCACCGACATGCTCGAGAAGGGCGAGTCGGGGATCTCCCCGATCGAGATCATCAAGTTCGATACCACTGGAGAGCTTCGTCCCGACCTGCAGCAGCGGGTGGCGGCGCGAGTCCAGGGAGCTGGCCGCTAGGCCCACAACAAGTAGGGGTGATGGATCCTAACGGATCCTGACCTCTCGCAACGAAGGAGACGAACATGTACGGACAGATCTCGTTGCGTCACTACGAGGGCCTGAATGGCTTCGGCACGGCCCCCGCAGGTGACGTCCATGAGTTGAGCAAGGCGCTCGAAGCGGGCTATCAGGTGGTCAACCAGACGGGCGGCAGCGCCCTGAGGGTGGAATCCCTGGAAGCCAGCCTCAAGGTGGTGTCGTACACCAACCACCACATCAAGATGTGGAAGAAGATCCCAAAGTCCCCAGCCTATTCCACGGTTGAGGAGTACAACCAGCTGATTTCGTACGGGAATAACGGATTCGCCTTCACTCAGGAAGGCGAGCTTCCTCCCAGCACCGACACGAGCTACGCGCGGCGCACGCAACTCGTGAAATTCATGGGGACAACCCGTGAGGTGACCCACCCGGCCACCCTGATCCACCCTGCCCATGGCGACATCATCGCGCTCGAAAACCAGAATGGTATCCTCTGGTTGCTGGAGCGCGTGGAGAACGCCCTCTTCACCGCCGACAGCTCCCTGGCCTTCGATGGCGAGGCAGAGCAGTGGGATGGGCTCGACGCCCTGATCGATCCCACCAGCTTCCTGGACCTCCAGGGTCAGCCGCTCTCCGAGACCCCGGTCGAAGAGGCGAGCAACATCCTGGTCGAGAACTACGCCTACCCGACGGACATGTTCCTCGGGACGCGTGTGCTCAGCGACCTCGTCAAGACCATGTACCCTCGCGAGCGCATCAGCCTTCCCGCGCCGGTCAACGGGGTCATCGGTCAGGCGATCAACTCGATGGCGACCCAGGCGGGCCACATCGAGTTCAATCCCGACGTCTTCATCAAGCGTCTCCCGTCGCCGCCCGCGGCGACCACCTCCCCGAACGCTCCGGCGACTCCGGCTTCGATCACTTCGGCGATCTCCGGCGTCAACGGCGACTTCAACAAGGGCGCCCCGGCGGGGATCAACGAGTACGCTTTCGCGGTCACGGCCTGCAACCGTTTCGGCGAATCGGCTCCGGTCATCATCGTGGCCAACCAGGCCCTGTCCCAGGCGAACAAGGACGGCGGTCTTCACATCGATCTGACGATCACCAACGCGGTCACGATCGGCGCGTTCCCGCCCGAGTACTTCCGGATTTACCGTTCGGCTCCGCTGGCTTCGGGTGCGGCGGTTCCGTCGGCGGTTGGCGCGTTCAGCCTGATCATGCAGGTTGCGGCGGCTTCGCAGGCTGCAAGTCCGGCGACGACGGTGGTGGCGGATGTCAACTTCCTGCTGCCGTTCACCAACATCGCCTACATGGGTGAGTTGACCCCGCAGGTCATCACCTTCCGTCAGCTCGCGCCGATGATGCGGCTCGATCTCGCGGTGCTCGCGCCCGCCTACAGGTGGCAGATCCTGCTCTACGGGACGCCGATCCTGTTCGCGGCACGCAAGTGGCTGCGCATGATCAACATCGGGCAGCTGACGTAGTCGGAAGGACAATCGTAGGTACCCTCAGCCAGTACCTGCGACCCTCCTCGTGAGGGGAGGGCCCTTCGGGGCTCTCCCCTCCGGGTTTTTAGAATAGGTCCGCAAGTTTGCGGTGGGTGTGATGTCCGAAGACGGCGACGAAATTAAGATCGACGACAGTAACCTGAAGGTCCACCAATTGGTGGATCGCAGGGGTCAGAAGTCGGCAAAAGGAAAGGGATTAAGTAACCTTTTCCCGTTGACGGTTCAGGCGTCCATGACGCCGTTGGAAAAGGACCCTTGGAAGGATATGCCCATGATCACTCTGAAACATCGGTGGATGAAGAGTCGAAACCTCGTGGCTGGAGTCACGGTCGTGTCCTTCAACCACGAGGGCATCGCCAAGGTCCAGGACAGGGGGAACGCACGGCTGGATGTCGACAGCCTCGTGCAGCATGCGGGGGGTCTGATCGAGATTCTGGACGAGGATGCGGCCTCTCAGCCGCTCCCAGAGCCTGCGAAGGTTCTGACGCCCCCTGCGCCCGCGAAGCCGCAGCAAGCGGCCCCTGAGCCCGCTGAGGAGGCCCCAGAGCCAGAAACCGCCGAGGATGAGGACGAGGGCGAAGAGTCCCTCGAAGAGGGTGGCGACCCCTCCCTGCAGCCGAAGCGCAAAGCTCCTCCCAAGAGGAAGAAATAACAGGAGAAAACGATGGCATCGCTCAAGACGCAGAAGGTTTACGGCGATCTGGGTTCCCAGGAGCACGCGCAGCTGCAGGCCAGCTACAACGAGCTGCTGGACGTCCTCGGGGACCTGATCACCGGTATCAAGGGGTCAGCTGACCACGCAGCGCTGGTGGTCGTGGCAACCACGGCCGAGACGGCCATGGAGGCCAACGTCAAGAAGCTCGAGTCGATTCCGAACATTCCGCTGCAGAGCGCCCCTGCGGCGCAGTAGCGGTCCTGCAGTACGATGTGGCCAGCGCCCCATTGGGCGTTCGGATATGTGACCTCTTCGATGTGCCCCTCTGCCTGAATGCCTTAGGGGTCCAAAACTAGGAGCCAGCTGATGAAGCCAGGGAAGCCTGTGCATCCATCGAACGGCACCGGGACCGCACCCGACGCAGCAACCTTGCCGGGTGGGATCCAAGTCTCGTTCGATGAGGGGCCAAACAAGGCCGCCCGTGCGTCCACGCTGCAGGTGGTCATCACCAACAGGGAAGCTGCTCAGAACCTCGAGGTGAGCTTCGCTGATGGTCGAGACGGGTATTGGTTCGCAATCGCCCCCAACACGACGTTGCCGTTCCCTGTGAGCGTCTTTCGTCTGTACCTGCGGGGGGCGTCGGGAGGGACAGCGGCGTACTCGGTCATCGGTGTGGTGTAGTTTATGATCCTGCAACCGGTCGGGGGAGGCGCGAAAGCGGCTGGGATCCTTCTCGGTCGTTTTCGTTGGAATCAGGACCTCCAAGGTACGAAGGATGGCGTGAACGCCACCTTTGTCTTGCCTGGTGGAGATCAGTTTACCCAATCGGGGGAGTTGGTGATTCGGGTTTACCGAAACGGCCAACGCCTTCGACTTGGATCTTTGAATGACTACACGGTGTCTGAAAGTGGCGGTCCAGGCACTGGGTATGACACGATCCTATTTCTAGGTCCGGCCCCATTGCCGTACGAAGAGTTGACTGCCGACTACTTGGTTCCGTAAACCAACAAGGAGAAGTAAAATGGGCCGATCGATCTTCAGACAAGAAACTCAAATCCGCAAGTCGGACACGTATGACGACACCGTCGTACCGAGTCTGGCGAACTACGAAACCAATCCGGCAGACCTGGAGGACGATCTCAATACACTGAGGTCGGCAGTCCAGAACATGATCAACCGTTCTGGGGCGTCGTTCCCGTCCGGGAACTGGTATGACGACCTCACGGCGCCGTCGACATTTGAGAACGGCACGCAGCGTGGTGTGGATGCGGTCAACTCCGACCTCCATGACCTGGAGCGCAAGCGCGTTCTCGTGACGGCCTACAACCTCGAGGACATCACGGTCCCCAGCGATGTCGAGGCGACCGGAACTCTCACGGCTTCGTCCAACTTCGGCAACGGTGAAACCGTCACCATCGACACGAAGGTTTACACCTTCGAGACGTCACTCACCAACGTCGATGGTAATGTGCAGATCGGTGGCACCCTGACCGCCTCCCTGCTGAACCTCCTGAACGCCATCAACCTCACGGGTACTCCGGGTACGGACTACGCCGCCCTGATGACCATCCACCCGACGGTCACTTCCACAGCGTCCGATGCCACGACCCTCTCGGCCGAGGCGAAGCTGGGTGGTACCCAGGGTAACCTGATCGCCACGACAGCCTCCGGTGGAGCTTCTTCCGCTGCGTGGGGTGCTGCAACCCTGACGGGTGGTGCTGGTGATGCTGTGATTCTCGCCCTCAGCGAGATTCCCACGCAGACCACCGCGGCCATCGGTGCGGTCACGACGCTGGGCACGGTCGCAGCCTACAACGCTCTCTTCGGCAACGTCTCTCTGGCCCTAGTCGCTGGCACGAACGCCCTGACGCCCAAGAACCTGGGCTACATCGAGGACACCACGACGCACGACCCAATCCTCTCTGGTGGTCGCATCGTCTACGTCCTCTTCCAGACGGAGTCGAACACCGATGGCAGCACGATGTCGGGTACCACCCCGAATCGTGCCCAGCTCTCGTTCGTCCGCATCAACACGGGCGGCACCGCCCTGGAGTTTGTACCCAGCACTGACATCGCCGGGTTGACGGTCCACTACTCGTCCAACGCCCGCAAGGGCCTCGACGATCTCAACGAGCAGGATTTCCTGCGTGGTGCCGTGATCGACATCCCCGCTTCCGTGACGGTCACTCGTCAGATCGGTTACGACAACCAGGGAACGTCTCCGGTTGATCTCATCACCAACGCGATCTTGGATCTCGAGGGTGCTGGGCTCGTATGGAAGATTCGTGACGATCTCCAGGCGGACTTGTTCGTCATCACTGAGGGTTCCGCTGGCGGAACCAGCGTGATCCAGATCGGTGGCGACGTGGACACGTTCGACGTGAACGCTGTCGTCAACGACTTCCTCAATGGTGCCAGCTTCGACTCAGGTGCGGCTGGCACGAAGATCAACGTCGGCGTGACTGCCAACCAGATCGACAGTGGTGGGACTCTAGATCTCGTCACTGCGGCAGCGTCACAGCTGAAGTTGGCGTCCGGTGGTCGACTGGCCTTCACGGACACCTACGAGCCTGCGGGTTGGTCCCTTGACGGAATCGCCCTGTCGGATTCGGCCCAAGAATGGACCGACTTCGAAACGGCGTTTGGTGAGGTTTCTATCCTCAACGCCATCAAGAAGGCCTACGAGTCGGCTCATCGTCGTCGTGTGTTCTCGGTGGTGACGGCAGCCAACATCGCGGCCAACAACAATGCGTCGGGCCCGTCCGACGACAACAATCTGGATACCGATCTCGGTGACCTGTCGGGTGGGACGTTCGTGGATGACTACGACGTGTACCTGAACGGTCAGCTCCTGCGTCCTGGTGTGGATGCCGCAGCGAACAACGACTACTACCCGGGGACCGCTCTGGCCAACGGGCAGCTCAAGTTCGAGTTCGTTCTGAAGATCAACGATCAACTCTGCGTGGTGGATCACGTAGCGTAGTGACCCGTAGGGAGGGGGAGATCGCTCTCCCCCTCCCTCTCCTACTGTGAGGTGAGCTGTGAATCTGGCGGACAAGATTGGGTTGAAGAAGGATGTTTTGTTGTCGGTGGGGGTCAAGGTGGAGGAGTTGTTGGAGGGAGCTGAACAGCAGTGTCATGAGGCGCGTGGAGGGAAGAAGGCTCTTCGAGCCCACATCAAAAACCTGATGGGGATCATTGTAGCCACTGATGAAGATGTTGGTAAGTCGATCCCAGATCTGGAGACACTGAGTATTGTCAAGGCGTGGTTGTCCAAGATGGTGATATCGACGGAAAACGCATCGAAGCATCTGGAGAATGTAGAGATCCAGATGGCAGGGGAGGTGGCTGGGCATCGTGGGACGCATGACATGATCCAGAAGATGATGGGGGACGCGGATCGGAAACTGGGAGAAGTGGAGGCGGCGGTGAAGGCTGGGACAGCCACTGTAAACCGGGATGGGACGGTGGAAGCGGCTCCGGGGGAGCGTCGTCCTGCCGGAGTACGACCGGGGATGTCAATCAAAGATCAGCGTCTTGCTGAGGAGGCTCAGGCCGTAGAAGCGGGAAAGAAGAAACCAGTACGTCGCAGGAAGGCGAAGAAGTAGATGCCCCTGACCCCCGATCGTTCGCCAGGTCCTCGTCAAGAGGAGAAGCTGACCCTATCAAATGATGGGTACACAGCTGACTCCCCAGGGGACATGGTGTTCGATGGGACGTCGTTCAAGTTTCGGGATACGACAGGAGAATTTGATCCTAGGACTGGGGGTACAGGCCTCACAGAGGCTGCTCACAAAGTTCTGCGCCAGCTCATTCATTTCATTGATGATGGACCTGCTGAGGGATTCGCTTCAGGAGCTTATCGCGAAGTTGCAGGTACTGTGTTTCCCACTGCGATCGTGTGGTGGGAATCTTCTTCTAAGCTAAAGAAGATCGTTGAGAGATTGATAACCTGGACAGGCGTCAACCCAACTACTGATCAGTGGAAAGTCTACGCCACCGATGGTAGCACGGTGCTAGCAACAGTGACGGACGCGATCAGTTACAGTGGGATCTTTGAGACGAGTCGCACAAGGACGATCGCCTGATGGGCCTCTCTCCAGCAGCCATCCTGTACGACCTTGCCGGGAATGCTATCAAGAGCGTTCAGGATGGTGCTGACTATCTTCTGGGCGTAGCAGCGAAGATCCGCAACGCTGCCGGTACTGTCGTCAACCCCGCCACAGAGGACACGCTCGCAGGGGTAGCAACCGAGACGAAGCTCGAAGCTGTCCGTGCCCTCCTGGCCACCATCGATGCTGACACGGGCCACCTCAACGTAGACCTGTCCACCATCGCTACGGAGACGAAGCTCGAAGCAGTCCGCGCTCTCCTGGCTACCATCGACGCCGACACCTCGAACCTGGACGTAGCCCTATCGACGAGGGCCACCGAAGCCACGTTGGCCACGGCCGATGGCCGCCTCACCACGATCGATGCTGTTTTGGATTCCATCAAGGACACAGATGGCATCAAGAAGATTGTCGATGCGCTTCCGATCGGTGACAACATCATCGGCCGCGTGAAGGTGACGGACGGCTCGTCCGTTGCAGCCGTACAGACGATCGATGGTGTGGAGCACCTGGCTGCTGGCAAGGCAAACATCCTCGACTCCAGCAACAGCTCCGTGGCGCAGCTTGCGCCAGCTGCCGAGTTCGCACCGAGCGGGACCGACGTTTCTCAATTCGCATCCGTGGCTATCACCGTCCATTCAGACAAGGACAGCGCCGTCGATGGGATGGCCTTCGAGTTCAGCCAGGACGGGACGAATTGGGATGACGTGTACCCGTTCAACTTGGCTGCCGCTTCCTCGCAGACGAGGCGTTTCCAGTTTCCGGTGTGTGCCAGGTACTTCCGCGTTCACTACACCAACGGTGCCACGCTGACCACGCAGTTCAGGGTGCAGACGATCCTTCAACGGAACAACATACTGACCTCGATCCATCGCATCGAGGACGTGGTGAAGGAGGACAGGTCGGCGCAGATCGTCAAGGCTGCGATCATCGCTCAACGCGAAGGCGCAGTGATCCAGAATTTCCATCCTGTGCTAGCTGATGTATCGGGCAACCTGAAGGTCACGACGGTTGGGTCTGACATCCCATCTGACCCTTCCGCATTCGTTTTGCGGTATCTATTGAATGGCACCTCCCACGACATGCGTGTAGACGGGTCGACCACTCCAGTCAACTTCCAAATTGGTCCAACAGTCACGAATGATGTCTGGTCTATTCGAGAGCTGCTCCTCACCTTTACCGCAGACGACTTCAACTTCGACGGATTGAGCTTCGGGCCGAACCTGGCTATGACCAATGGCTTCTCTGTGCAGGTTGTCAGGGGCGGCACGCCAGTGGAGGTATTCGTCGTCAAACAGAATGAAGACTTCCTACGCGTGCCGGGAAGGACGCCGCTGGTCAACAACACCGGGCCGAAGGACGTGCTGGGTGCGGCGCTTTCTTTTCAGGGTCTGGTACTTAACCAAGCAAATGGGGATGTAGTTCGGATCACTATTCGAGATGATCTAACGTCGGTTAAGTTCAAGTTCTTGGCTGCTACGCTGTTTGCTGTGAAGGTGCTCTGATGGGCTACCAACAAGACGCCAGCGGCAACCCAATTTACGGCTCGCCGCAGTACACGCTCGGCAAGTCCAAGTTCCTGCGCACGGACATCGGCACGGAGCAAATGAACGTCAACGGTCTGGCCCCTGGTGGGACGACTTCCATCTGGACCGGGGACGCTGTTCTCTGGACACTGGAGCTTCAGGGCACTCCGGAGACCTACGCAGCGCATGATGGAACCTACGGACTGGACAGCGGTGTGCGAACTGCGGGGCAGGATACACGCTTCGATTCCGGTTCGGACCAGGACATTGCGGGGACCTATCAGAACTTGACGTTCTGGATGCAGCCCAAGGCGTTCCCCTCTGGATCACGCCTCGACATCAAGTGGAAGACATCCGGTGGTGGAACTCCTGGAGCAAAGCTGAGTGTTGCAGACTACGTTCCCAACATGGACCTGGATGTGTGGCAGCAAGTCACAATTCCGATCTCCGACTTCGCGCTTGGTGCAGACGTGGCACAGTTGGAGATCACGTATGCCCTCAAGGGTGGTCAGAAGTTCTATTTTGACACCTTCGAACTAGTAGCTGCTGGATCGGGCGGCCCTTATACGTTTCGAGTTGAGGCTCCTGCGGAAGAGATCTGGCACATCGGCCTACTGAACTTGATCTTGTCGGCAGGGTCCACTGGCTGGAATAGCGATGCATTTGCCAACATTGCGGGAGGTCTGGCCCAGGGCCTGGTCCTGCGAAAAAAGAAACTCAGCACATCGGAAGTATTGTGGGCCTTCACCTTCCGGAAGAACATCGAGCTGTTTGGCCAGCTCGTTCCCTCCTACGATTTCACATTCGCTGACAGCTCGCTGATGGTCAACTTCTCCATGAAGCCGGAACCCGCCAGTCTGAACATCACGGACGACGAGGTGCTGGAGTTCTTGATCCGAGACAACCTCACCACGTTGACGAACATGAGGGCCTACATCCACTACGGGAAGGAAGCTCTCTGATGGACCTGACCAAAAAGCCAGAGAAGGATGACGAAGGCCGCCTTCGCATCAGCCAGGAGCCCCGCAAGGTCGGCGATGGCCTGGTATTCGTAACACACAACTGGTGTGACCCAACGACGTGGTACACGCAGTCCGCTCGTGTGGAAGGGGAAACCCTTACGGACAGCGGGGACGGGCTGACGTTCAACTCTAGCCACGACAACTGGATCGACATGACGCACGGGAAGATCTACCGCGAAGATCTGCTCGCTGCGTCCTACTTGCCCGTCATCAAGGTAGATGGCACCACGAAGACGCAGCGAGCGCCCTGGGCAGAAGCGGGCGGTGACTTCACCATCGACTACGCCACAGGGGCAGTGACGTTCTTCGTTTCGCAGTCCGGTAAGGTCGTCACGGCTGATTACAGCCGAGAGAACGGCTCCCTGTTCATCGTCGGACCTACGGCAGGCAAGAGGCTCTGGGTCGAGTACAGCGAGGTCCAGTTCAGCCAGGACATTTCGATCAACGGAACGATCCACTTCCAGCCGTGGGCCTACAACCCCGATGACCTGCCGAACAAGATGCCTGCTGGCTACCCGACGACCTACAAGACGATGGACAACTTCATCGAGGAGGCGAACGGAGCGTACCCGGTCATCCCTGCGATGGGAGGAGCACGCGGGTTCACCCAAGATCGGCTGACCTTCCCTTTCAAGTATCAGACGATCAAGGAGCTACGCAGCAGCTTCGGTGTGGAGATCCGGGTGTGGATTGCGGAGCAGGTGAAGTTTGGTGGACAGTACGCCACAGCCACTTTCTACTGCACGAGCTACGCGGAGACTGTGTGATGACCAGCGACATCATCGATCTGTGGGCACTGATCCATCTCTTCTTCTTCGCGTTCATCGCATCGACCATCCACGCGCGATGGCAGCCTCACGTTCTCTACCACCTGCTCTGGTGGTTTCCTCTGAGCTTCGGTTGGGAGACCGCGGAGCACTTTCTGCAGCGAGCCTACCCAGTGGCGTGGGGGGGCGTGATTGAGCATTGGGCTAACGCCTGGATTGCCGATCCCGCAGCAAATCTCATCGGCGTCATCGTGGGCATTGCTGTTGCTGACTGGTCTCATCACAGATTATGAGCACTCACGGACCCACAGGAATTACGATCGGATTCTCCACTACCAACAAGTGGATGTCAGGTGTGATCCGTTGGATCACTCGTAGTCCAGTGAGTCATGCGTGGATCGGATTCGAAGACGCAACATTAGGGATCAGTTTGGTACTACAAGCAGAAGCGTGGGGTGTTGAGCTGCGGCCACGCTCCCGTTGGGAGAAAGAGAACAAAGCCAAAGCGGTGTTCAGTTCCCCCGATTCTGGAGATCGTTTGAAGGTGCTGATATCGGAGACGTTGGGGGCGAGGTACGACTGGCGTTCCGCCGGGCTTTTGGGGATCATTGGTTGGGCGAAGCGTTGGGTCAAGTCTCGATTCACTTTGAGGTTAAGTCGGTCTCCTAAAAGGTTGATGTGTGCGGAATTGGTCACTCGGTATTTGCACGCGCTTGGGTTGGCGAAAGATTTGGATGAAGAAACGTCGTCACCTTTGGATCTTTTGGCTTGGTCCAACCATCATCTAACGGCGCATTGGCGTCATGAGGATGTGTTGAAGGTGAGGTGAGCATACGGGGATGGTAGTTTCGACAACTGAAGGGATCATGGCTGCTTGACCATAGGAGAACCAGTATCGATGTCGCGCGAAGTTCCAGCTTTGCGAATCCTGCCCTCGATCGAGACGACGATCAGGGAACTTCGTAGGTGCGAGGTTGGCTGTCCTATGGCTAGAACACTTGATCAACAACTATACGATCTCAGGGTATTGGCAAATAAGATCAAGGAGAAATACGGTATCGAGTTGCCAGATGATCTGTTTGATGCTTCCAAAAACCTGGATACTGCGAGGCCCGACAACGCGGAGGGGCTTGATCTGATCCGCGAAATGCTGGAGAAGATTCTTCGGCTGGATGCTTACATTGACTCGTTGCGGTAAGGAAGCGGCCGATGGAGACAGCTTTGGGCCCCGTGATAACGGCTCTGTTGAAGTTGGGGGCACCGTGGATCGTGGTGGCAGTTTTCGTGATCTTGTTTTTGGCAGAGAGAAAGAGAAAAGACGAGTTGGCTGACAAGCTGTACGACTTGGGACTCGCGATGACGAAAACGAACACTGAGGTCCACAGTACGCTGCAGCTGGTGCAGAGGGATCTCGAGGCGATCAAAGTATTTAGGAGGACCCGTTGATGCTACCAAAGGACGACCCGTCGTCGATTGGAGCCATCCTGGTCGCAATGGGGGTCATCTCAGAGGAACAGTTGCAGGATGCGGTCCAGGAGCAGCATAATGTCCGCATGGACGTGATGCTGGGAAAGCTGTTGCTGGCCAATGGGATCATTTCAGCAGCACAGTTGGAAACTGCGTTGCGATCACAGAATGATCTCCGTAGCGGTAAGAAACACAAGCGGGCGATGGCACAGTCTAGGATAGCGGAGCAGGGAGTTGGCGCAGTGATGTCGTTGGCAGCAAAACTTAGGCACAGTGCCTACGAAGCAAAGGAGAGGATCACTGGATCAGATTTCCCATGTATCACAGCTGACATGGTAGCAGGTAAGAAGTCCGACAGTTGATCGACGATGATGAGACATGACGTTTTCATCCGTTCGAATAAAGACCGGCGAGAAAGAGCCGATCGTCGTATTGATCGTAGATCAGCACGGCGACCCGTTAATAGGTCTCGTTGATATTGAGATCAAAGTACGGCGCGGTAGCGATGGCTTCTACCTCGATTGGTCGGACAACAGTTTCAAGACGTCCCCGACTCAGCTGTTGGTGGCGCTAGAAGAGATCTCGGCTACGTTTAGCCCTGGGGAGTATCAACTGAACACGCCGACGCATGTGGATGGTTTGGACACTTCGACATTCACGCAACTCGTCGATGAGGAACAGTACTTTGTGACATGCGTGCAAGACGGAGCAGACACCGCTACGAACGTGCCCCAGATCGGGGAGATCAAGGTCGGCGGGTTCGTTGACGATATCGTCGAGGATCGGTACCCTGTGATCTTCTAGGAGTGACTCATGTCGTGCATCAAAATTCTTCAAGGAACGCCGACCTGGCTACCGATCATTGCTGCCGACGTGGGTACTGGAGATCCGCGGATTGGGATCACCTTCAATCAAATCGACGTCGCGTTCAAGAAATCTACCGATCTCACATTTGCGCTGAAGACGCTGGTGGGGCCTGGTACGGATTTCCGTGAGAACGGAAACGGCGTTTACGAGATCTTGTTCTCGGCTCCAGATCTGGCTGTGTTGGGGACCTTCCTGTATGCCGTGAACAGTAACGGCGCCCTTACACCACCTGCTCTCCGACAATTCATCGGTCAGGCCTACATCGAATCGTCCAGCACGTACACCCCTGGGACGATCTCGTTGCCGACCAATGTCCTCACAGGGAATCTGGTCAACCTTCACGGGTACCCCTTGATCGGAGAAGCGGTAAGCGCGAGGATCGTTTCGGCTCCAGCCATCCAGGGTATCTCCCCCAACTTCGGTGGCATTGGGATGGACATCGTCAGTGCGAAGACCGACTCCGCCGGATTCTTTGCTCTGGAGGTCGTTCAAGGGTCCGTGATCGACGTTGTGATCCCGGTTGTCAACTATCGTCGGACTCTGACTGTTCCGGCTAACAGCTCGGATAAGCTTTTCGAGATTCCATAGGACGCCACGATGGGAGCACCGACAAGCATAAGCGTCATCCTGGACCTCGATGAGTACTGCAAGTTCGAGCGGGACCGCAGAACTCTTCAGGTTCAGTGGACGGCTGTGGGCGGTGGGGACATGTCAGCGGAGCAGCTGACTGTCGAGCTGTTCAAAGCGCGTCGGTCGCGAGACACTGTTGTCCACTCCACTACGATCACAATTGGGTTGTCAACTGATCCAGCTTCTGGTTCGGTGTCGATCAATCTCCTGGACGATGTGGTTGACTCCGACTATCTGAACCTGATCCGAAGGGGCCACTACTACATCAAAGTCACGTCTGTCACAGACACGAACGTGAGCGGAGTGTCGGCTGACTTTCCGATCTCTCTGGTGTCAGCGCAGCAGCTGCGGAACACGTACCTGTTTGGGTTGAATCTCCAGGCCAGTGATGTGAGAGCGATGAAGTTCCAGCCCTCGCAGCTGACAGGCGTGGAGGTCATGGAGGTCAGCAGTTCCCACCAAACGGGGTTTGATAGGCTGACGTACATCTACAACGGTTCCCCGGCAGTGCTGAGACAGATTTCTTGGGGAGCGGGCCCTGTGGTGTCGTTGCTAGCGCCTGGACGCTATTTGTTGCGTCACGATTGCTCAGGGGGCGACTACATCGTCATCCAGGTCAGGAACCTGTCCGCACTCCCTACAGACAACGTCACGGAGGACATGTTCGTCACCAAGGCTGAGATCACCGACGACATGCTCCGTAGGTGGATCGACCAGTCGTGTGATTGGCTCGAGAACGACAAGCTGGCTGGTGTCTTTCTGGAGCCTACTCGCGTGGTCACCGACCCCGTGCTGCCGGGCAATGTGATGCCGGACTGGGACTACATCGTCCCAGCAATCACGTTCTACACTAGGGCGCCAGCTAAGTGGATCGACATTCTGTTCCCCTACATGGGGCTTCTTCGAATTGATGAGTTGTTTGGGCAGATCGCTGAAACCAGGATCATCGATGTGGCCCTGGAGTGGTTGGAGATCTCCGAGAGGAACGGTTTCGTTCAGCTCGTACCATTCAACACGACGATCGCCTTCCAGTTCATCGGTCTCATGTGGGTGGAAGGGCTCCGAGGCACCATGGAGTTGCCCAACTTCTGGCACTTCAATGCGATGGCTGGACTTCGTCAGGTGGATCCTGTCCTTCTGGAGGTTATCGCCAAAAAGGCAGCCGTGGATGCCCTCACGGTGGCTGGGCAGGCATTCCGAGGCGGGTTCGCCAGCCAGTCGCTGTCGAGGGACGGCGTGTCTGAGAGCGTGTCGTACACGGCTTCGGCCATCTACGGCATCTACTCAGCTACGATCGAGGACTACACAAAGTTCATCAACAGAGAGATCAAGCAGATCAAGGGCCGTTACCGCGGCGTAAATATGATCGTGATGTAGATCATGGGACGTGGAACTGACAGAGGACTTGGGATCGATTGGGCCTTTCCCAGTCATCACGGACTCATCGACAATCGTGGGGAAACCCTTATCCACGAGACGGGTATTCGTTGCCCATGTAACATTGAGGACACTCTGGCTGGTCAGATCACGCGAAAGGATGTCCCGCGGCGCAGGACCACGTACCGTTGCCCCAACTGTTTGGGTGAGGGCTATCTGTACAGGCATCCAAGAAAGATCATCGCTCTGATCACTAATATCTCAGAGAATACGTCCCGTCAGGAGGAAGGTTGGATCATGCCCGGGGACGCAATTATGTCCCCCAAGCCAGGGTACATCGTCTCAAACGGAGACTTGGTTACTTTCACCTGGAGCCAACCGTTAGACGAAGGCCAGGTGATCATCCGAGGTGCGGCCACCCTGAGCGAGAATACCGCCAGGAAGACAGACATCGAAGAGAATGAAGATCGGCTGTGGTACAACGCAGAATCTCCCATCTGGTGCGAAGATGCGGATGGCGTCGTGTATCGTACCGGAGACTTCATCCTGGACGGCAGCAAGCGCATCATCTGGCAGGGCAACAGCCCTTCGATCGGTAAAGCCTACACGCTGAAGTACAAGGCCTACCTAGAGTGGGAGGCCTGGCAGCCGCCGGTTACTCGCCGGGATAGAGATCGGGACCTGGGTGGTCGTGTGCTGCTGCGCAAGCGCCACGTTGCTCAGGTCAACGACGACCCCACAATCCGGCAGCGCGACAAACTAACCTTCTGTGCTCGGATGGAGGGTTGCTAAGTGATCCAGATCAAGATAAAAATACACACCGAGGTGGACCTGGAAGACAAGGCGAAGCAGATCGGTGAGGCTGTTGAGAAGGGCATGCGCCAGCTGACGCAGCAGACATATGAAGAGTGGCAGAACGTCGCTGCGCGAAAGCTGAAAACGACACGTCGTAGGTATCAGGACTCTCTGAGCTTCAGCATGGACGGTCCCAACAACGGATCGATTACCCTCTCAGCCAAAGACAAAGCCACCAATTGGTTGGTTACGGCCATCGAGAACGGTATCGAACCGTATTCGATCCGGGAATCAACCATGGCGAAGGCCAAGAAGCATTGGCCTCGAGACATGTCCGATAGGCAACGTCGAGCCATGTTCGCCTACCTGGCCAAGGTTGGGCGCCTCGGGAAGCCTCCGGTCCCGTTCACAGACATTCCGTTTCGGACGGGTGGCGCCAAGGAGCAAGGGAAGCCCAATTCGTTTCGTCGCATCTCTCCGAACACGGCTCCTGACGCTTGGGGTCATCCTGGGTTCAAGCCAAAGGGCGGCGGCGGACCAGGCCCCTTACGAGAAGAAGTGATCGAGTACGTGAAGAAGACGGCACAGGATGTCTTCGGTCCTCTTCTGGCGAGGGTTTTGGTATGAGCATCCTTCCCGAACTGGTAATCCAACGCGTGTTGGTATTGGGGATCAACAAGTTCCGGGAAGACGGAGACTTGGTTGCGATGCTTTTCCGCAACCTCAATCAAGCCGATGTAGATGGGGTTCGACAGTTCATCAGGGACGAGACAGTAGACATCGCCCTCAGCTGGCCCGACTCGATTGTGAAGTTGCCATCGATCGTAATATCTTTGAAGAACGAGAATGAGGATCAAGCCTTCTTGGGCGACCTGATGCAGTCCGCGACCAACATCCAACACACGGGGACTCCGTTCAGGAAAGAGAAGCTCGAGTCCCCTGCGACGATCCTAGGTAGTGGGTCTGAAGGAAAGTCGGGAGAGCCAACGATCCCGTTGGACACTCCCTACCAAGTCACTCGGTCCAAGTCGACCTCCGTATTCTTTTCCTTGGAGCCCCCATTCAATATCGAAGATCCGTTCGAGTTCGATTCTGACGAAGAGCTGCTTGTAGTGATCCGAGAGGGAACGGGGGCTGGTCAACGCAGGGTCGTGTCTGCGATCACCCCTCGAGCTGTCAGCAACGAGGTCGAGGTCGAAGTCTCATCCAATTGGGGAACGCTGCCGGACTCGACGTCTGTCATGCAGTTCTTCTTGGAGTCCAACCGAGGGACTGTGGGTGAGCCGACGAAGTTGTTTGAGCCAGATCAACACATCGAGCGGTTGGGATCCCTGTACCGCACGAGCTACCAAATCCTCATCTCAGGACCTAACCAAGAGATCACGCTCTTCCTCTACGCCATGGTCAAGGCGATTTTCGTGATAAATCGCGAGTTCTTACAGCGACACGGTTTCATTGAGCCCAAGCTGGGTGGCACCGATTTCGTAGCTAAACCCGAGTACTTACCAGAACTTGCTTATCATCGTGCTCTGATCTTAGAATTCAAGAATTCGTTCGACGTGTATCTGTCCCCCGAGGTGATCACAGGGATCAATCTGAGTTTGGGGGTTTATGATCCTAATGTAGGTGATGGTTCTGGTGTGGGCCGAGTTGTTTCGGAAACTACTCTGGATCTTTCGTAAGGAGGCCGTCATGGCGAAGCAAAAAGATAGTGCCGAGGCGACACCGACCAAGACGGTCGCGGAAACCAAACCCCAGGCTGTCGTCGCCCCGGAGAAGCCAACCAAGAAACAAGATCCAAAACCTGCTCCTCTGGCTGTCCCCTTCGCACGGTGGTTCAGTGCGCGGAGCTTCAAACCGCATTGGCGAGGCGGTATGGAGGCCTTCGCGGACACCACCGGGAAGAAGACGATGGAAGAGTGGAATCGGATCTTCAAAAACTACTAGGGTAGGAGCGAACCATGTCGAGGTCAGTCACCTTCAATGGCATCACCCAGTTCCGGGCTGGTGGTATCACCCGGATCAACGCAAACGCTCTTGCCCAGATCGGTCTTGCCTCGTTTGGCATCATCGGCTTGGTGGGAGAGGCGGATGGAGGAACCGCCGCACCCGGGGAGATCATCACGATCGACGATCCGGCCCTGGCAGGAGACTACTTCAAGAGTGGTGCGTTGGCTGATGCCATCGCGCCAGCGTTTGATCCGTCCGTGGATCCCAGAATTCCGGGAGGCGCATTCCGGGTTTTGGGGATCAGGACCAATGCGGCACTCCAGGCTGCTCTGACGCTGTACGGTCGCCAGCAGACCGGGACAGTGGACGCTGGAGCGACCACCACGGTCATCCCGATTGTGGGCGCTGCATTCACCGTGGATGCGTTGGCGTTGAACGTCCTTCGGATCGGTTCCGAGGACCGAGTTATCGCCAGCAACACGGCCACGGACATCACGGTCTCTACGGCTTTCTCCGCCATTCCAGCGGCGACAACCGCGATCGAGATTCTGGCCCCCATGATCACCGTCACCAGCAAGCCATACGGCATCGAGGGGAACCAGACCACCTTCGAGTGGGAGCCTGGCATCACCCAGGGTGGAGCGTGGACCAACGCCAAGGGGGACAGGTCTCAGGCCAGCGAAGACGTCGGCGACAAGTCCCACCTGCAGGTAGAGTACGTGGGCCAGGCTTCGTCAATCGTGCAGGCCTCTGGTGTCGCTACGGGCGGCGCGGCCTCGCAGCTGGACGATTCGCTCGCAACGTGGGGCGTCAACGCCTTCACCTCCTACTTCGTGACCGTCACCCTTGCAGGTGTGGTCAACCTCCGCAAGATCGCCAGCAACACGGCCACTCAGCTGACGGTCACGTCAGCCTTTACGACTTCCCCAACGACCGAGGCCTATCAGGTCCTTTCGGGCATGGTCCGAACGGGAACTGCGGCGGCGGGGGCAGCTTCCACGATCACCTTGGAGGCGGCCCTCAACGTGGCGGCCAACGAGCTAGACGGTCTGGTTGTCGCCATCGTCAGCGGTACAGGGGTGGGTCAGCGCAGAACGATCGCTTCACACACGGTGGGGGTGTCATCGGTTCTGACGGTGAGCAACGCCTGGACCACGACGCCGGACGCTACTTCGGTGTACGAGATTCGATACGCCACAGCGGCGACGGGTTCGTTCATCGGTGCGGCAGGCGTGGCGACGTATTTCCGTACGTCGGTGGCGGTGGACGGTGGGGTGGCAGCTCAAGATCTGAACATCCAGCTGGCATCCACAGACACGCTGGAAGATCTCGCTGCGACCATCAACGCGAACGCGAACTACGTCGCGACCATCCCTGGTGGTGTCAACCGGCAGACCACGATGGCGTCGAGCTTCGACTTCGACCTTGGAAACACGGATGTCGATCTTCTCGACGATCGGAACACGGTGACGGCACAGCCGAATCCGACCTACAGCTACACGGTTCCGTGGCCGAACAACTTCAAGCGGAACATCGCGCAGCTGGTTGCCGATCTGAATGACAAGAGCCAGTATGTGACGGCCGTGCGGGCAACTTCCGGCGGTACAGGGACAGGTGGTGGCCGTCCGGAGTGGACGGGGACGGGGACCATCGGTACGATCGGTGACTCGATCAAGTACCTCACTGGTGGTGCCCGAGGCATCAGCGACAACACTGCGTTCCAGAGCGCTTTGGACAAGTTGCTCCAGATTCGCCACAACTTCGCGATCCCTCTCATCGTGCAGGACCTGGCGAACGAGGGATTCGGATCAACGGCGACCTGGGCTTCGGTGGCGGCGCAGCTGTCGGCGCACGTCGACACTGCCAATGGCATCGCCAAGAACGAGTGCGGTGGCCTCATTGGTTTCAAGGGGACCAAGACTCAGCTGATCGCTGAGGGCAACAAGCTCAACAACGCCGACATCCAGATCACGAGCCAGCAGCTGCAGGTGCTCAACGTCAGTGGCAGCCTGGCGCTCATGGACGAGTGGTCTCTGGCAGTCGTCGCCGCGGGTATGCGTTCCGGTGCCCCGGAGGTCGCGGAGCCGATCACCCACAAGTTCATCAAGACGTTCGATCTGCAGCAGGACAACTCCTGGGATCCTCGAGATCGAACCGACGCCAACCAATTGATCGCCAACGGCATCCTCTTCGCCGAGTTCGTGCAGGGGAAGGGGTACCGGTTCGTTCGCGATCTCACCACCTATGTCCAGGACGACAACCTGGCCTACAGCGAGGGATCGGTTCGCGATGCGGTTCGATACATCGCCTATGGTCTGAGGACCACGCTCGAGGACAAGTTCACGGGCGTGAAGGGAACCCCCGCCAATGCATCGTCGATCAAGGACACGGTTGTGGCCTACCTCGATGCTGCCAACGCGGAGAACATCATCGTGACGAGTCTCAACGAGGATGGCCAGGTTGTGCCAGGCTACGAGAGGCTCCGGGTCACGGTTTCCGGCGATATCGCCACCATCAAGGTCCAGATCTACCCAGCTGTGGGGATCAACTTCCAGCTGAACGACATCTATCTCCAGCTGCCGAGACAGGCTGCGTAAAGGCCAAAACCACTTTGCAGCTGCCTCGGCAGACTGCGTGACAGGAGAGTAAACATGGCGA
>Ga0307375_10000596_pt1 | contig 43920 bp, 61 predicted proteins | sample TR1MG_FD_202531 | JGI IMG/M metagenome (GOLD analysis project Ga0307375, IMG submission 202531) | Soil microbial communities from Risofladan, Vaasa, Finland - TR-1 | ecosystem: Environmental > Terrestrial > Soil > Coastal area > Acid sulfate soil | place: Finland: Risofladan, Vaasa | collected...
GCAATGCTTTGCACATTCCGAAGTATGTTGCATTCGCCAAAATTGCAGGCTTCCCGTCAAGCGTTTCTTCGGCCCATATCTCGATCACCTCGGCCATCTTGTCTTTTACTTTTTGCGATATTTCCATGTCGTTCATCACCCCACCCCCAACAATTTGGTAATCGCATCGAACGCTTGCTGTGCATCTTCTTCTGTGAGCCAAACCCTCCCAAATTTGAGTGAATTTTCATCCAGTTTAGACCCTACCCACGCCTCGTTATACACCCCGTAAGGACTAATCGACCAGTATTTTGATCGAATTCCCGGCGCAACCCTCTCCGGCGCTGGCACTTCAACGTCGCCAATCTTGATGGTGCGGGGCTTTAATCTAACAATGCTATTGCTACCAATCGCAGTAAGTGGCTTTTGGCAATCGCGCCAACCTGTGTCCGTTTGATACTCCCACGGCCCCTGATGACCATCTGCGATCATGTGCAGGACTTCTGATGCTTTGTGTGGTTTCATTTCGTTCTCCTGTGGGCGTGGGGTTGATTGAGCTAAATGAAGTTTCTTAATATCCTCATACTCATATAAGCACCAACCATCAGCGTCTGATCTGTCATCTCTCGGATTAAACCAATATAGATTGTCACCACTCTGTCTTAGCCAAGGGCTAGTCGCTGCCCAGATACTGCAATAATGCGTCGCCCCATCAGGGGCTTTTGACCAGTCGGGTTTGTTCTTATGCATCATCGTTCTCCCCCTTCTTCAGTATTCTCTTCCGGCCATTCAATGTAGTCAGGATCGCGCTGGTCTGGATGACGTAATCGCTGCGCCATTCTTCGCCGTTCCCAGCTCCTTTCAGCGAGCAATTCCGCTCTTTCGGAGTCCTCGAAAGGTTCGCAGTTGCCCTCTTTCCAATAATCTTGTGAAGTCATACTCACACCTCCAGTTCAGTTTCAGGTAAATCATATTCCGCAAGAACCTCTTGCAACTTCTTCTCATAGGCCGCTGCGGCTTCTTCCGGCGTGTCATGCAGTCCAAGGTAGATTTGCACGCCTCTGCTGCTGAACTTTGCTTGCCACCGCCCAGCACCTTTGTGGAAACTCACACCACGGAAGCCGGAAGTGTTGTCGGTTCGGAGACGTGCTGACCACTGTGGGGAAGCATAATCCACCGTTGCAAGGTTGATTCTGCGCATGTCAAGGTGATTGCCATTGCGGAAGACTACGCAATTCCCTGCAGGGATTGTGCCTACGATCTGACGGTGAAGGTAGACAAAAGCCGTGCCAGGCCGGGCTTCGAGTTCTGCTCTCTTACGACGACGGGTTACGAAGCCGTTGCTGTTGACGTACCAGCGCCAGCGGGAGTAGTGAGTTGAGTCTTCAAGGTCAAGGAGGATCTTCACAAGGCCATTGGACTGGTCTGGACAGGTGAAGCAGGTTGCGAAAATGTATGGCTGCATTATGAAGCTTCTCCAGAATGTGGAAGGAAGAACCGTTCGAGGTTATCGGACTTGCGGCGGGTTTTGATGATCCTGCCCTCCTTCCAGAGCTTTCGCAAGAGAGCGCCGACACCTGCCTCGTGGACGCCAAGGACAGTTGCTACCTCTGACCGCAGCAGGGGGTTGGGGGAGGCGGCGAGTACCACGATTATGTCCGCTTCAGTGTAGGAAGGCCTGTAACTGGGAAGGTCTGTGGTCATTTTTAAAGCTTCTCCGTGGTGGCAGTCGCGGCAATCCGAAGCAGCAAATCCCTGAATTCTGGTGGCGTATGTATCCTTGGGCTGCTATCCGTGCCGCCACCCTTAAATGACATAAGCCCCATCTTTCGGCATTTAGCGTTCCCGTACCTTTCCATGGCCCAAACAGGGAAATCCTCGTCTTTTACTTTGTACGCGCCCCACTTCAACTCTGGGAGTTCACACGCAACCGCGTAAAGCCAGGTAGGTTTAGGGCAGTAGTGGCCGTACCTCCCTTGCTCAACGCAGCATGTCCACCCGCCGAATTCGTCGGCTTTTACCCACCCGCCGTTGCGCGGTGGCTTAGTTAACCCAAAGTGATCCCATGCGTGACTACCCATAGGATGCTCCAGCACCCCGCCATGCGCGCGAACCGCCGCGAGCCCAGCTTCAAAACACCCACCGTCGTCGCCTTTCTTTTTCCTTACTCCTGTTCTAGCTATTACGCTAGGGCTTCCCGCCCACATCTTCCCCCACCTCTGGCACGGCGGGTGCGCTATTACTGGGTGCGGCCCGGAGTATCGCCTGGCGTCCTTCACTTCGTCCCATGGCTCCACGCCGTCCAGTCCAAAATAAGCGCCATCGGTTTCAACATACAGTGCAGCAATCATTTTTCAGTCTCCTTCTTGGTTAAAAATCTGCATAACACGGCGGTCAACAGCGACCGCGCTGAAGCGCGGCGCGTTACCTTATGCGTTAGCGCGCCTCGGCTTGCGTTCTGCCGTAATGCGCTCGGTCATGGCTTATAACTGAATCTCCGTGTATTTCACGATGTCGTCATCCAAATTTTCGTGCTTCCAGCCAAGCAAAAATTCTGCACGGCGTAGTCTTACCTCACCATCGCGCAACCGCACAAGCACAAAAACGCCATCATCTACGGGGCATTCACCGCCGTGCCACTCGACCCAATTTGGCCGTGTTGGGCCTTCGTAAAGTCGGCATTGTTTACAAGCACAATCGCATTTGAAGGCTAGTACATCGTCAGGGTTGTACCCAAGTAGCACGCGTCGTTTCCACTTCTGTGAATCATAATTCCGCGTTTCAACAGTTCGTCCGATCATCTTCGACCAGTCAATAGTGGGTTCTTGATGTTTCGCAGCTTTGGCCTTGAGTGCGTCAATCTCTCTCACGCACCACGAGTTCCAGGATTGCAGATTTTCGATCTGCTGTGTGAGTTCTGTTTTGTTCATATCATTCTCCTGTTTAGGGCGTGGGATTGCACTAGCGACGCGTTTGCGTCTTCAGTTCTCGGTTAAAATCAATTCATTCTCGACGTTTTCTATCCTATATCGCACCACGTGCAGTTTGCAAGGGGTATTGATGCAGTTATAAGGGGCGCGCGAGGTGGGGGATGGGGGGTTATTTGCGTGTGTTACTCCGGAGTAATACAGGCTAATAATCATTGCCTCCGCCCCCATCCTACCAACCAGCCGGCCACAGCAGATTAAAGGCTCCGCCTACTGGAGATCGTTGCGTTAGTATAACCATGCCAGACGTATTTGTCAAGAGGCCCACGCACAGTTTTCAGCCTCAACCGCCATCTCTGACCGCTATCCCCAACCGCCACTGCCAACCGCCACTGCCAATCGCTATCACTGACCGCTATTACCAGTACCTGTTGGCAGTCTCCGGTACTGTTAGTTCTTACTTAAGGGGCAGTTCATGGTGGGCATTGTGGCGCGTGGTGGGGCATTGGCGCGCATGGTGGAGGGTAGGGTGGTGGACACAGGATAGCGTGGGTTAGCGCGTGTTTGGTGGTGTTTTGCGGTATGGTATGGTGTAGATTGGCCGCGTGTAGTGCCGCGTGTGGGGTTTAATTCCGTCGGGAATAGTAGGGTGAGGAGAGAGGAGAAAACCGCTCAAAACGGATTATAGGGGGTTTGGTGTGATTGGAGATTATTTGCCCGTATTACTCGGGAGTAATGCACGCAAATTACCAAACCCCCATCAGCGAAAAAACCCCGCACAATAGCGGGGCTGTTTTGGGGTGCTCCCCCTCACGGGCGGTTTATTCAAGATCGTCAAGCTCCCCGAGCAATTCCGCGCCGGTATCATCCGCACCTTTACTCATGAGCCGCGCAATAATTGTGGCAATCTCGGGCACCTTCCGCAATGCCGCGCGTTGCTCCTTGGTTTTGCTCTCCACGAAAATACGGGTTTTCTCCTCGGGCAGGTTTTTGAGTTCGGCCAATGCCATGATGAGATAGTCATCCGCCGTGATTTTAGCGGATGCGCGGCTCTTGTTGTCCCAGCTCGGTTCCGTGGGATTCGTGAGTCGCTCAAAAATTGCCAGGACGGCATTGTATTTGTCCTCCACGGATGCGCTTTTTCCCGTGGTTTTATCCCGTGGGATTGCGGCACCGTCCTGCAATTTGGCGCGTAGGCGATCTATCATGGCGTATTGCCGAATACCGGGATCGAGTTTGTCCGAATCCAGTACGATGGTTTTACCATTGGCGAAATTGAGGGTTAGGATGCCCCCCTCAATATTGGTCTCCACGTCTTTTTTTGGGGTAGCTGGCGCGGTAGTGGTCATGGTAGCGGCCTCGTTGGTTTTTGTGGTTGGTTTGGTTGCGGTAGTTTTCGCGGTAGTGGTCATGGTAATAGCCTCTCAGGTTAATTCGTGCGATCACGGGTAAAAAATCGGATTGCGTACACAATGCCCACGCAAAACAGGCCGATAATGGTTAATAGGGCGATAAATTGCAGTGTGGGATCGTCGTCGCTCATGCCTCCTATTAGGATGGTTGCAATGGATAGAATGATGAGGGAGTTTTGCGTCCGTGGGGTTAGGTTCATTTTGCAGCCTCCTCTTTGGGCACCTCATATACCCTCAACATAAACGTATCTAGGTTAAAATTCGGATAGTTTCGCTCAAATTCCACGGCCAATAAATAGGCGTCTTCCCGAATTGTGCGCGCGATTAGGACGTTATCCCTCCCCGCGTATTTGTGGAAATTGTGAGCGCGTTTACTCAATGCTCGCGCGATCAGCTCAAAATCTTTTTTGCTCATGCTCATTGTGCAGCCTCCTCTTCCCGTATCAACACAACCCATTGATCATGGAATTGATCATCCGTGATAACGCCCATGCGCCACTTCCAAACCAAATCGTCATAACGATCAGCGAAACTATTCATCTATATGCCCCCTCATTATGCTCAGGCCGTATGCCGTTGCTCTATGGTTCCCATTGTATCGGGCTGCATCATCATGTCAACCCCGCACGTTGAAAATAATCAAAATAGTTTGTCGCAAAAATACCACACCAGCTCCTCACATTGGCACACCTCATGCAATAGCACAGACTGAACCAAAAACCCCATTTTGCGCGTATGGCACGAACGCAGCCTCCTCAATGCAATGGTAGTGGGTACCATCTAAAACATCGTAAATGGACGTAGAACGCGAATAAACGCAATCGTAAATTGGCACAGTCTGTGCATAGCAATAATAGCCACCATGCACGAAGCGCGCCATGTCAAAAACCGTGCCAACCAGGATGCGTGCGAGGGTAGGTGCGAGGGTGGGTGCGAATGTGCTTGCATTGCAGGAAAAAATCTACCACGCGCGCGCACGTTCCTTTCATTGCATCCGGTATGGACTCACTCGCGTGTGGTAGCAGGTGCAACCATGGGATGAGCGCGTGTGCATGGTGCATGGTGCATGGTGCACGTTGTCGGCTGCATGGTGCAATGGTGCAATGGTGGCGCGCCCGTGTTCGCTGTCGTGTTCGTAGGGGTCGATGGATGCGTGCGCCCGTTGGTGCGATTGTTGGGAATGCCTGCGGTGTGGTGGGGTAGGGGGGAAATTTGCTGCGCTGCGAAAATGGCTATTGCACCCCGTCAGATTTTTTATAAAATTTCTCAACCCTCTCCTAGACTGAGCTCTTTGGTTTCTCCTACCTGCTCTTGATTGCTGAGAAGGTCTGGTACTTTTTTCAGTTATTTTTTGCTGCTGCTTAAGGGGGTGAGTAATGGACGTGGAAAGGGTAGGCAGAGGGATTATTTGCCTGCATTACTCCAGAGTAATACGAGCACGAAACCATCCTTGCGAACTGCCTCCTAGCCCCTTCCCTTCCCCCTTTTGATCTGTTATCTTCTTCCTATTAGCAATAGAAACCAGAGGCACTGCCATGACCACACCTACTGTAAGCAGCAACAAAGGGCCAAAGCTCAACTACACGCATGATGCGATGATTGACTTGATCCTGCAAGAACCTACTGTAACGGCAGAGGAGCTTGCACAGGTCTTCGGGTACAGTGCAGGTTGGGTTTCTCGAATCCTGGCCTCTGACAGTTTCAGCGCACGGCTCGCACAGCGCCGACACCAGGTTATTGATCCTCTTATCGCACAGAGTGTGAATGAGCGGGTAGCTGGTATTACCATTCGCAGCCTGGACATTATCAACAATGTGCTGGAGAAGGAGCAGGGGGCCGCATACGCTCTTGATGCCCTTACGATTGCATCTAAAGTTGCGAGCAGCATGTAATGGGTGGTGATTCCGCTAACTTGCCAGTACCCTTGTACACCCCTGATACAATGGTGCAGCTGATTCTCGCTAATCCCTCTTGGGGCAAGGCACAACTCGCTAAGTACTTTGGCAAGCCTGAAGGTTGGTTCTCCTCTGTGCTGGCTTCGGAGCGCTTCCAGCAAGCTCTTGATCCCTACAGAGCTAACTTACCTGATCCCTCTCTTACCGCAACAATGGAAGAGCGGGTGAAGGCAATGGCGATTCGAAGTATGGATGTGCTCTTGAATAAGATGGATTCTAAGGAAGCTTCAGACCTGCTCGTACTGAAGGCGGCAGAACTCGGTATCAAGGGTCTTGGCATGGGGCAGATTGAAAGGACTAAGCCCCCTGAAGCCCCTACTGGCACCGTAGAGACACTTGCAGAGAGATTAATAGCTGCGCTGGAACGGCAGCGTATTAATGCACTTCGTTCTGAGCCTATTGATATAACTCCGAAGGAGCAACTCCAATGAAAGGAAAATTACTTTGCCTTCCAAATGCCTCTGTAGAAGCTATTGAAAAGGGGGGAGAGAAGTCTGCACTGGAAATGTGTCAGGAGGCTTTACAAAAGAGTGGGGAAGAAAGATTGCAGAATGTATTGATCCTTGGATTCGATGAGCAGGGTAACTTTCTGGTCCAAGCTTCAGAAAATACTTCCATATCTCACAGTGCATTACTGCTGACACTCACTCAAGCTTATTTAGCGACTGCTTATAATGGCAGTTAGCCTCACTCCAGACCTCATCGAGGCTTTCTCAGCGGCCTATCTTTCTGCAGGCTATGATGATGCTAAACCCACCCCACAATTCCATAGGAACAGCTGGGCACTCTATTGCAGTGAGGTAAAGCAAGCAGCTGTAGCAGCCCCTCGTGGCCACGCCAAGTCCACCGCCCTCACACATGATTACGTCCTGGCCAGCGTGCTCTTCGAAGTTGATGACTACGTTATCCTTATCAGTACCAACGAAGAACTCGCCATTGAGCACCTCGGGGATATAACCAGGGAACTCGTCGAGAATGAGGACATTATCACTGACTTCAAGATTAAGGGCTTCGTCACGAATTCGAAGACTGAAATCATTGTGGAGATGGGAGATGGCCATCAGTTCCGAATTCTCGCACGAGGCTCTGGTCAGAAGATGCGAGGGAGAAAGTGGCGGGGGAGTCGTCCCGGCCTGATCGTATGCGATGACCTCGAAGACGACGAACAGGTCGAAAACAAAGAGCGCAGGGATAAGTTCCGACGCTGGTTCTTCCGAGCGGTAAAGCCAGCACTGCGCAGAGGGGGCAAGCTTCGTATTCACGGTACAATCTTGCACGAAGACTCCCTTCTCGCTCGCTTAATGAAAGACAACGAGTGGCAGACGCTTTTCTATAAAGCTCACAAATCCTTCGATGACTTTTCTGAAATCCTTTGGCCGGAGCAGTTCTCTGAGGAAGACCTTCGAAGCATCCGACAAGGCTTCATTGAGCAGTTTGACTCCTCTGGCTACTCTCAAGAATATCTCAATGACCCATTTGATAATACTGAAGCTTACCTCAAGAAAGAGTACTTCATCCCAATGGAACCTGAGGATTTCGAGCGACCTGTCTGCACTGTTGTAGGCATCGACTTTGCCATTTCCAAAAAGGATAAAGCCAACCGTACCTCAATGACTGTAGCTGGGCAGACCGATGAAAACGTCCTCCTCTTCTATGATCAGCATGTTGATCGCTGGGCTACTGATGAAATCATTGAAGAAATGTTCATTATTGAAGAAATGCACGCTCCCTATTGCTTTTTCGTAGAGGACGGGGTAATTTGGAAAGCAATCGAGCCGATCTTGAACCAGGAAATGATGCTTCGTGAGAGGTTTCTGAACTGCATTCCTGTTAGTGCCATGCGGGACAAGGCTACGAAAGGCCGGAGTTGGCAGAAGCGGATGAAAGCTGGGGCATGCAGATTCGATAACGAGGCACACTGGTATGCAGCTTACGAGCATGAATGCCTACGCTTCACAGGGTATAGTGATGCTGTACTCGATGACCAGTTTGATTCCTCAGCCATTATTAGCAGGGGTGTGGATCAGCTCCCCCTGCAGGATGAAGAAACCTATATGGATGAGGATGAACTGTATCAGCGTGGCCACGGCCCGGCCCAGTATATTGACAGCGGACGCTCAGGTACCACAGGGTACTGAGACATGATTATCACTATTGCAGGTAGAACTAATGCGCACATACGCTGAATCTGGGGAAGGTGGAGTGAAGCTGGCACTTGAGGAGATTATTAAGTCTTCCAATGTGGCCAAGAGTATTTCAGAGGATCTCCTGGATTCTGTTGGGATGACTGTTTCTTTGGGATACCGTGCTGACGTTGCTTCCCGAGAGGAATGGGAACAGCGCATGGAGAAGGCAATCAAGCTTGCCCTGCAAGTTCAAGAGAGTAAGAGCTTCCCCTGGCAAGATTGCAGCAATGTGAAATTCCCTCTAGTGACCATTGCGGTACTGCAGTTCCTCGCCCGTATCTCCCTGATGACAAAAGGTTCCAAGCTCGCAAAGGTCAAGACCATCGGCAAAGATCCCCTGGGAAAGAAGTCCCAGATTGCCTCACAGATCTCCGAACACCTCTCACTGCAGCTCGCGGAGTTTAGTCCGAACTGGGTTGAAGAGGATGAGCAAGCCAAACTCGCTGCAGCTATCCTCGGAAGCGCTTTCAAGAAAACCTACTATGATGCAATCTCCGGCCAAGTGATCTCAGAACACATCCCTATTGCGAACTTCGTCGTGGATTACTATACCAAGGATATTGCAAAGGCTCGCCGTGCAACTCAACGTATTTTCATGTCAGGTAATGATATTCAGGAACGGGTAGCCAGCGGGATCTTCCTTGATGTAGGGGAAGAGGTTCTTGCCGGGGCCGCAGATCCTACCGTGAATTTCCTGCAGCAAGGAACAAATGAAGCCGAGGGTATCCGCCCCATGAGGGAAGAGTCCTTCGCAATGTATGAAGTGTTGGAACAGCATTGCTGGCTTGATCTGGACGGCGATGGCTATGAGGAGCCTTATGTTGTCTCAGTACTGGAGAAAAATTCCAAAGTCCTTCGTATCCTGGCGCGCTTCACTGACACTGGTGACGTGCATCGGGTGAACGACACCGCAGTGCAGCAGCTTGAATCAATGGCAAAAGAGAGCGAGGATGTTAAGCGGAGTTCGTCACTGGAACGACAGGCAGAGCGACTTGATAAAGCACCAGACAATCATATCATTAGAATTGACCCAATTCAGTACTTTACCCGATACTTGTTCATTCCAAGCCCTGATGGTGGGATTTATGGCCTTGGCTTTGGCTCCTTGCTTGGCCCCCTGAATGAATCCGTGGATACGCTTGTCAATCAGCTCATCGACTCCGGTACAATGGCGAATACCGCTGGCGGTTTCCTGGGGCGTGGTGTGAAGATTAAAGGGGGTGTAACGAGCTTCAGCCCCTTCGAATGGAAACCTATTGACTCTCCAGGTGCTGACATCCGTCAGAATATCTTTCCATTGCCCGTGCGTGAGCCAAGTAACGTGCTCTTCCAACTGTTGGGACTTCTTGTCTCTTACAGCGAGAAGGTGGGATCGTCAACTGATATAATGACTGGTGTAAGCCCAGGTCAGAACACCCCGGCAGAGACTTCTCGTAATACTGTTGAGCAGGGCATGATGCTCTTCAGTGGAATTTACGCTCGTATGTACCGCTGCTTCCGAGGGGAGCTGCAAAAGTTCTATCGCTTAAACCAATTATACTTCCACTCCTCACCGAATTTCTTCGAACTCACCCAGAGTGAGAATGCAATCATCAGCAAAGATGCCTACTCTGGCGAAAGCTTCTTCATCTACCCTGCAGCAAGCCCAGATGCGGTCAGTCTCACCCAACTTCGGGAGAAAGCTGCGATGCTGGTGAAGCTTGCGCAAGTTGAACCCGGCTTTAATCGCTATCTTGCAGTGCGGAAGATGCTTGAAGCGTATGACTACGAAGACATTGATCAGCTCTTCCCAGATCCGAAGGGGCCAAATCCAATTGCCCCTGTAATTCCGCCGAAGATTCAGATCGAGCAGGCTAAGCTGAAGCAGTCCCAGCAAGAACACCAAGACAATATGACCTTGGCCGTTGCGAAGTTGCAAGAATCCATCAAGGTCAGTGAGGCTACGATTCAGGAACTGGAAGCGAAAGCCGCAATGGAGATGGCCAAGGCCAATGGTACTGAAGTTGGGCACCAACTGGCCCTTCTGGACGCACAAATTGGGGCTGAGAAGTCCCATAAACAGAGTTTGATGGATGCCGCTGAGCTTATGCACAGGGTAAACATCGACCACCAGCAGCTTGCATTAGCTAGAGGCAAGCAGCACCACGAGCAACAAGCTCACCAACCGTCAGGAGCAATAGAGAATGGCAACAGTAACAGCAACAATGCAGCGGGAATGGGCACAGAACCCAGTAACCAAGGAGTTCCTCAAGTCCCTTAAGGATGATCGGGAAGCGGCGAAGGAAAGCTGGGCGGCGGAGCAATTTGTCGCTGCAACAGCAGAAGGTACGATGATGCAGAATGCGGCAGCGCTTGGCGGTGTTCGTGTGCTGGATCAGATTATCGAGAATCTGGAAGCATTGAGCAATATTGAAGAAGGAGAAGAAGCATGAGTACTGACGCACACACTCCTGAGCAGATTCCAGCAGAAGGTGAAAGGGGCTGGCGCGCCTCCAAAGGTCGCGTAGAAAGCAATCGCAGCGGTTTCCGAGCTTGCGGCCACCGAGTCCTTCTTCTTGGTGCGCAGCTGGAAGAAACCACTGCTGCGGGCATCGTGCTCCTCTCCAAGACTGCAGAGGCCGAACTCAACCATTCAGTCATCGCAACGGTTATCGAAATCGGCCATGATGCCTGGAGCGATAAGAGCACGGACTTTTGCAAAGTCGGGGATCGCGTCCTTGTTGGTCAGTACGTGGGTAAGTTCCACACCTCTGAGGTTGATAAGAAGACTTATCGCTTCGTGAATGACCTTGACATCATCACAGTACTCGAAGCCCCTGAAGTTGCTGGATAGTTGCCAGTAAGGTGTGCGCAGAGTAGTGTTAATTTTAACGGGGAAAGTTGCCTGTATTACTCTAGAGTAACGCAGGCTAGTAACTCCCAGAGCCAGAGAGATATATCATGCCTATTGATCCAGTAGAACAAGTCCGACAATTGAGCCTTGACCTTGGGGTGCAGGATGACCCGGCTCCAGCAGATGCAGGAGAAGATGAAGGTACCGCAGCCGCCCCCCAGAGCAATGGTCGGAACTATGAATCCGAAGCCATCTCCAAAGGCTGGGTTCCAGAGTCGGAATTCAAAGACGACCCTTCCAAGTGGGTGGATGCAGAAACCTTTGTAAAGCGCGGTGAACGCTTCAACAAGAACCTGCAGCGTGAGGTAGCAGAACTCAAAGCTACCATCGAGTCCTTCAAGGGTACGCAGGCGAAGGCTGTGAAGTTCTACGAAGAGGCCATTGCGCGGAAGACGGCAGAAAATGCTGAAACCATGAAGCAACTCCGAATCGCCCGCAGTGAGGCTCAGCGGAACGGGGAAGATGAGACTGTTGTTGATATTGAAGATCGCATCGAGGCCCTGAAGAAGCAGCAGGCGGAAGTAGAGGCAGTCGAGGCCCCGCAAGGACTTGATCCCAAAGCAACAGATCCTACCACCAACCCCATCCTGCAAGAGTGGATCGAAGACGGTAACGACTGGTTCAATGACTACCCTGAAGTTCGGGAGATTGCATTAGCCCTCGGTGAGAAGATGGTTGCAGCAGGAGAGAAGGCTCGCGGCCGCCCCTTCCTTGATAAGATCACCGAAGCAATGAAGGTACAATTCCCACGGAAACTGGGTAAGGCTAAGGTTGCCAATCCGCAGCGAATTGAGGGAAGCAGCTCGAATGCCTCAACTTCCTCAGTCTCCGTGAATGGCAAGACCGCTCGCGATCTTCCTGAAGAAGACCAGAAGCTGATGAAGCAATTCATCCGTGAAGGCTGGGTGAAAGATGAAAAGACCTACCTCGAAAGCTACTTCTCCCGGTAACGATAGACATAACCCACTTCCAACATAGGTATAGAGATCATGGCACTTGCAAAAAATGAAACCCCGGTAAAAGCGGCACGTTCTGATGAGGAGCGGGCAGCACTGGTCGAGCGTACACGAGAGGCTAACTTCGGTGGCCCTCGTATGAAGCTCGCAGTTCAGGGGGAGATTCCTGGCTACCATCTTTACTGGGAAAATGATGATGGTTCTGGAGCTATTGAGCAGCTACTCTACGAAGGCTTTGAATTCGTAACTCAGGGAGAAGTCTCTCTGACAAGCCATATTGTCGCAGATAGCGACCTCACCAGTCGAGTAAGTCGCTATGCGGGGAAACAAACCGATGGCTCCCCAATGCGGGCTTACCTGATGAAGTGCCCAGAGGAAGTTTGGGCTGTGCGGGAAGAAAGTCGTCTAGCACAAGCTGACTCTTGGGATCGAGACATCAAGCGCCGCCTGGATGAACCAGATCGTGGGAACTACAAGCCCACTGGTGCAACAGGCAGCATCAACACCAAATATCGTAAGGAGTATTAACAGATGGCTAATGTAGTCTCTCAATACGGCTTTGTTCCGGAGAAGTACCTCAATGGTGCGGCCTGGAATGGAGCTGTAAACCTGTACCACATCCCCAGTACTGATGGCAGTCAATTCAACGTAGGTGATCCTGTGGTTTCCGTGGCGGGTGCCGATGCCAATGGTGTTGCCTCTGTTGCGAAAGCTATTGGTACCGCAACAGTTCGCGGTGTGATTGTTGGTTGCTTGCCTATTGCACCGGGTAATCCAAGCTTTGTCGGCACCAATATCGACCTGACCCTTCAGAATATCCCCGCAACCAAGACCAAGGACTACTACGTTCTGGTCTGCGATGATCCGAAGGTTGTGTTCAAGGTCAAAGATGATGGTCTGGCTGCATTGACCGCTACGGCAGTCGGTAAGAACGCCTCCTTCACCGTTGCAAACCCGATTTCGCCTTCCCAGAAGTCTGCCTCTGTACTGGCAACCGGCACTGTAGCCACCACCAACACCTTGAACCTCAAGATTCTCGGCTTGGTACAAGAACCCAACAACGCATTCGGCGCAAATGCTGCCTGGATGGTGATCTTCAACGAACACGAACTTAACGGCAACACTTCCGGCGTGTAATCGCGGCAGTACGATAGCCTTAACCAACTAAGAGGAACTTGCAATGCCAGTTATTACCAGTACCGCCGCCTATCCCAAAGGTCTCTGGCCTGGGGTGAAATCATGGTGGGATTCAGCAGCTGCAGCTACACCACAGTACGCTCCACTGATGTACAAGAAAGAAACTTCCGACAAGAACTACGAAGAGTATGTTCAAAGCGTAGGCTTGGCCTTGGCAATTGTGAAGCCGGAAGGCTCTCCTATTGCCTTTGATGGCCCGCAACAGGGCTTCGTGACTCGTGGTACCAACGTGGCTTATGGCCTGGGTGTTATCACAACCTATGAAGAACTCAAGGATAACTTGTACGTCAAGTTGACAAAGGATCGTGTTGAGAAACTGCGTCGTGCATTTGCAGAAACAAAGAACATCAATGCCACCAATATCTTCAACCGCGCATTTACCTCAGGGTACGTCGGTGGTGATGGTGTGACCCTGCTCAACACAGCCCACCCGAACTTCTCTGGCGGTACCTGGGCGAACAAGTTCACCGTGGACTCTGCGTTGTCCCAAGCTGCTGTCGAAGACATGCTTATTTTGATGATGCAGGCGAAGAATGACCGTGGGTACATTGAGCCGCTGACAGGCGACAAGCTCATTGTGCATCCGAACAATATCTTCAATGCGGAACGTATCCTGGGCACCCCACAGGCCGTTGGCACCAACAACAACGACATCAATCCTCTGCATGGCCGCAGTCGCCTGCGTGGCGGTATTGTTGATAACCCGTACCTGACCGGAACTGGACCTTGGTTCATCAACACCAACTGCCCTGATGGCATGATCTGGCAAGAGCGGGAGACACTCGATATCTGGGAAGATAACGACGCAGACACCCGGAACTTCAAGGTCGGCGCATACGAACGCTATACATTCCTGTGGGGCAATCCACGTGGTCTGTACGGCAGCAACGCGGCCTAACTGAGTAAGAGGGGAAATTAGCCTGTATTACTCCCGAGTAATGCGGGCAAATAACCCCTTTTCTATTACTGAGGAACAAATATGAGCACACCTTCTCAAGTCTCCCGTTCCCCGAACGGCCTTACTAACTCAACCCCTGATGATTTGCTGAAGGACTTCCCAATTCAGTGGCATCTGAAAAAGCTCATCTCCCGCGAGACGGATTTTGACCGTTATCGTGCAGCAGACTGGACAGCAACTGTTGTGGGTACTGGTACTGCGACTCAGATCAATGAAGTCGGTGGAGTTCTTCGCCTCGCAACTTCAGCTGGTGCTACTGATGCCGTGTACCTTGACCGCATTGGTGAATGCTACCAGTTTACCGCAGGTCTCAAAGCCTGGTTCCGCAGCCGATTTCGTGTAAGTGATGCCACCAATACTGAACTGGTAGCTGGCCTGCAGATTACCGATGCCGCTCCAATGGCGGTCTCTGATGGTGTCTACTTCCACAAACCAAGTGCAGGCACCCGCCTCTACCTGGTGCAGATCAGTGCAGCTACTGGAGCAACCACCACCAAGGATACTGGTGTTGACCTTGTTGCGAGTACCTATATGGATGCTGGCTTCTCCTACGACGGCGTTGGCAATATCGACTGGGAAATCAAGGACACAACTGGCACCACCGTCGCCAAAGGCAAAGAGGTTGCGAACCTGCCAACTGTAACCCTCACGGAATCCTTCGGAGTCCTGAATGCTGCCGCAGCAATCCACGACTTCGACATCGACTACACCTTCGCCGCACAGCAACTCAACCGATAATCTGGAGGACTTATGGCCAACGTAACCTCTGTCCAGATTATCAACGACGGCAGTCGAAATGTCACGCTGAAGGCGGAAGGGATTCTCGATACAGCTGACCTTGCCTCCGCTACTCTGGTTGACCCTGCAGTCCTCTTCGGCATGGATAACACTGGAACAGTTAAAGCTTCTAAACTACGGATTAATCGGATAATCTACAACGTAGAAGATGGGCTTTCACTGAACCTTGCCTGGGATGGTGCAACGGCAGCGCGAATTGAGCAACTTACTGGTCGAGGGGACATGAAGTTCCACGACTTCGGCGGTATTACCAACAATGCCACTACACCGACCGGCAAGATCCTCTACAGTACCCAAGGTTGGAGCGCCGGAGCAATCCTGTCCTATTCCCTGGTACTGGAAATGGTCAAGGAGCAGTAAGATGCAAAAAGGTCGTAAGAATATGCCAAAAGCATCCCCTCCGAAAGAACGGAAAGGTACAGTGATTGTCAAGCGTCAGGAGATGGCAAACCTGATGATGGGCAAAGGCCACAAACCCCGTTCACGTTCAACCCGTAAGGATTAACCTGCGATGGCTACAAGTGGAACTACTATCTTCACGATGACCCGTGATGAGATTGCGGCAGCAGCATTGCGTAGCTTGGGAGCTTTTGGCCCTCAGGATACAATTCCTGCTACTGACCTCACCACAGCAGCGGAGGCTCTCAACATCCTTGTCAAGGCCATGTCGATAACAGAGCTTCCTTTGTGGTGCGTCGATGACATAGCAGTTCCTCTGGTTGTCGGTATCGGCACTTATGACTTGAGTGCAGCTACCGGCACCACTTTACCACTTCGTGTTCTGGATGCGTACATTCGGAATGCTGCCGGGATGGATCGCACTTTGCAGATCATTTCCCGCTACGACTATGATACGCTGGGGTATAAGAACGCTCCAGGTGCTCCAACACAGCTCTACTATGACCCGCAACTCGGCTCTGGGAAGGTCACGGTTTATGCGGTTCCTGCCTATGCCGGGGAAACTCTCCACGTAGTCCTCCAGCGGCAGATTCAGGACTTCAACCTCTCCACGGACAACCCCGACTTCCCTCAGGAGGCTTTGCGGATGCTTAAGTGGGGGCTGATGGATGAACTCGCCCTTGAGTACCGTACACCACGGAATGAGAGACTGGAAATTAACCAGCGTGCTTTAAGCTACCGGCAGCAGTTCGAGGCTTCGCTGCAAGAACAAGCCTCGGTAGTCTTTGTCCCTACAACACGGCAGACAGCACGATGAATCAAGTTATCTCTCATTTTCGCGTGGCTACTGACTTGGATGTACTTCCGTTGCAACGAGCGTTGCTTCGCCAACCATGGCTCTTTGGGCAGGATGGGGAACGGAAAGGAGCCTATGGGAGTGCTCACTCATGCATGACAGACATCTGGCTCCGGTACAATCCTAAAGAGAAGTATCTCCGGCGCAATAACTTTGCAGGTTTCAACGATGAGCATGATTCGCAGTGGTATCCTGCATACTACCAGCTTCCGCAAGTCCGCAGCATTATCTTCAAGCTCATGGAGCTGGTGGAAGGTGAGCGACTCGGCGGAGTACTGATTACGAAGCTTGCTCCTGGGGAATCTATCGATACGCATCAGGACTTTGGCTGGCACGCCGCATACTATGATAAGTACTACATCCCGCTTCAGAATGCCGAAGGTGCCACCTTCAATTTCCCTGATGGTAAGATTGAGCCAAAGCTGGGTGAGGCATACTGGTTCGAGAACAGTATCCCGCACGGCGTGACCAATAACTCCAGCGAAGACCGTATTGCCCTGATCGTGTGCATCCGCAGCGACAGCACCAAAGGAGCTTATCGTCCTCAACCAGCTCCAACCTTGAGTACAACTCCTATACATCATTTTTCTGCTGGGGTAAATGCGCTGGAACTCAAGCTCCCTGCTGGCCACCGAGCTTGCTCACATAAGCACAACTACGATCACATGAGCATCCTTGCACAGGGTGAGGTCGTCGTAACAGTAGATGGTTGCACCTCACGCTTCATTGCCCCGACTGTAGTAACTATCACTGCAGGCAAAGTCCACGAAATCATAGCTATTGAAGATTCCGTCTGGTTCTGCATACATCCTGCAGAATCTCTTGACAGCCCAAAACCAGAGCTGGATGATGTTATCATCGCAGCCATCGAGCAGGAGTAATCACTATGCCTTGGGGAGTAGTAGCAGCAGTAGCAGGTGCAGCAGTCAGCAGCGCTCTGGCACCAACACCTTCAGCACCAACACAAAGCGCATCCGGTGCGGCAGATCCCTTTGCCCCGCAGCGTCAGCAGTACCAACAGCAACTGCAAAGCATGATGAGCGGGAACTATAAAATGAGTTCTGATCCAAGTTACCAATATCAACTAGATCAAGGAAGTACGAATCTTTCCCGGCAAATGGCAGCGCAGCATATGCAAGGAAGTGGAGCGGAGCTTGCTGCACTGCAAACCTATGGCCAGCAGACAGCAGCGGCTGATTTCAGTAACCAGTATGATCGACTTGCGCAGCTCTCAGGTGCCAATATAGGCAGTCCAGCTGCAGCAGGGCAGATTATTGCGGGGCAGCAAAATCAGCAGCTTCAAGCCTCCTCTGCCTTCGGCAATGCCGTTGGTGGGGCAGTAAGTAACCTTGGCCAGAGCGCCTATAGCTACTTCAGTGCTCCAACGGCTGACACTTCCGGCGGCTACGCTCCATCCTACGGCAGTTCCGCTGGGGGTTACGATACCTCCTTTGGCGGGGCTTCTGGAAGCTTCTTCTAAGAGGGGGAATTATTATGTCACTTGGTGGATTCCTTCAAGGTGTTGGCCTGCAAATGGGCTACAATGATATTTATGGCACAAAGCTGAACCTGGAACATGCTGACCTTAAACTGAAGCAGCAGCAAGTTCAGATGAATTCTCTTGCCATGCAACAGCAAAAGCAGATCATGACTGGCCGTGAGGCACTGATGAAAGAGGAGCAGACGCAAGCTGCCTTGAATAAGGGCAAGGTTGTATCCCCGATGCAGGCTGCTTCACAGTATGATCAGCTTGCACAGCTTGCACTCGGCCATGGTGATTTCCAGAGTGCAACGGCCTTTCAGAATGAAAGCAAGACACTGCGAGAGACTGCAAAAGACACCGCACTGATGGTAGCGAAGCAGAAACAGTCCACCGAGGAAGATGCCGCAAAGGCTGCGATTGCTCTGAAGCAAAATCCTACGGAAGCCGGGTACCATGCTTGGGTTGCTAATATGGCCAAAGCCGGGCAGGATGTGTCGAAGTATCCTGCAACCCTCCAGCAATTTGCACAAAACCCTGGAGCTATGGCAGCTCTTGGTGCGGCATCCACACTCGGAGAAAGTAGCAAAGACATCCTCGCCTCCAAGGAGAAGCAGCGGGAGTTCCAACTGAAGCAGCAACAGGTGCAAGAAGAACAGGCACAGCGTCGACAAGACCGATTGACGCAGCAGCAGCTTGTTGCTAGTATGCACGAACAGACCCATAATGAGCAGGTACAGGCGAGGCTGGATCGGGAGCAAGCAGCGCAGCAAGCCCACCTGGATCGACAGGAAAAGATGAAGCAGGCAGAATCTGGAAAGCACTTCGACGAACGGCAGAAGTTGGTAACAACAGCGGAGACTGCCAATAGCGATACCCTGAAACAGTACAAGACTGTAACGGGCGCAATGGGGGCTGCAATGCAAGGCTCTGCGGTAGGGGATCAGCAGCTCCGTCAGGCATTACCAAGCTTGAACTCCTTCCTCAAGGGTCGAGCTACGAATGTCTACTACAAGGACAATGCGAACTTTGGGAATCTTGCAGCTAGGGCTGAGAATGCGATCTCCCGCTTCACTCAAGGGAAGTTCTCTGAAGCTGATCGTGGGCAGATCGTGACTGCATTGCACTATTTCCAGGCTCAGAACACGAAGGAACTCAATGATGCTGAAATCCAGCTCAAAGAGAATGCCAAAGCTCAAGGCCTTGACCCGAATAAAGTGCAACTTCCAGGGACATTCCCGAGAGTTCCTGAAGGTGCGACGGCTACGGGGCTGACTCCAGATGGCAATTTGGCATATGAACAGGATGGTAAGTGGTACCTCCTTAATACAGGGGCTAAATAATGCCAACGCAGATTACTGATCCGAAGTTACTGTCTCAACTGCAAGCGCAGCAAGGAGCAGAGGAAGGAGCTTCTACTGCAACTTCGACTCCGGCCCCTCCAACTGCACCTGCCTCTCCTACGCAGGCTAATCCGATGCCTCCAGCTTCAATGGTAGCAGATCCAACCGCAGTGCAGTATCTGAATGCCCAGAAAGGCGCGGTCCCAGGTTCTCCGGCGCAAGCCCCAATGGCTAAGGAACAATCTGTAATCCCCGCGATGAAGAACTCCTTCGCCCTTGGTGAGGCTAACATGCTTGGGATGCCGGTAGATGCAGTCGGCAACGTGCTGAAATACTTCCATATCGTCCCTCAGGATACTAAGTTCTTCGGAGGTAGCGAACAGTTCAAAGAAGCCTTCCATGCCAGGGATAATTTCGCAGTACCTCTGGACTCTACCGGGCATGTTAGCACTGCGAACCAGTACCTTACCACCATTGCGGAGTTCCTTGGAGGTGCGGCGGTCTTTGGAGCGGGGGAGATTGCGGCAGCTCCGAAGGCACTTGCGGAAGCTTCGAAGCTCGCACCTGCGGCAGTTGATGCAATGGGAACGGGGCTTCGGAGTGTAGAGAAGGCGCTGGAAGGGAAGGCAGAGAAGATTGCTCCCACGATAACAGAGAAGGCAGCCACTACCCTGTCTGATAAGGTACTTGGAAAGGCGGCAACTGTTGCTAATAATATCAAGAACCTTCGCCAAACCGACTTTACTAACCGGCTCTACAAGGCTGCAGTCATTGGAGCTGGTGCAACCGCCTCTGGTATGGGTTCTGTGGAAATGGGACAACTCGGCAAAGAACATGCCAAGGACTTCGGCTACACTCCAGAGCAGGGTGAGGCGGTAGGAAAATTCCTCGGAAGCTTCTTCGGGCCGGTAGCACTGACTGAAGCTGGTCACTATCTCAACAAGGGGATGCAAGCAGGGGTGGAATCCGCAGGAAATATGGCCACAAAGCTCGGAGTCGGTCGGACTGCGCAGCGCTCATTGGTCAATGGACATGTGCTCAAGGAGACGCAGAAGCTCTTCAATGAAGACCCGACTTCACTGCAGAACATGGCGATGGCTACCGAGGTCATGCAGAAGGTCGATGGATTCAAGCCGAACTTGCCTCAGATCACTGGTTCTGCGGGGTTGAAAGCACAGTTCCGAGGTCTTGCGGATAAAAGCCCCGATGCACACTCCCTGGCAACGCAGGTCGATCAGGCGAATCAGGCTGCTCTGGCGAAATTCAAGGAAGGTGCATTCGGGCCGAGCACTGCGGCGACTCCGAGTACCGCAGCCAAGGGCAAGGCGAGTAATATCTTTGATCCTGCGAAACTCACCCAGAGCAATGCACGGCAGATCAATGACCTGCATATGAAGGAGCTGGAGCAGGAACGGACAGCGCTGGATGATGCCTTCCGCACGAGTCCGAATCCAGAAGAGGCTGGTGCAGCATTGCGGGAGCTTTACTGGAACAAGCGCCAAGGTGCAAAAGCGATACTGGATGAGCAGCTTACTGGAAAGGGCGGTGTGTACCAGACCGCAAAGCAGCTCGGTGTGACCGCAGACATGGGGGATGTACGGGACTTGGTGAAGAAGATTGCCGCAGATGATCCGAATACCTTCCAGAATATGCCTCCGGTGTTCTCGAAAGTGCTGAAGGAGTACCCGGAAACGACAGCAGCGACGACGGTGAGGACTGCAGTGACTCCGCAAGGCGCCGCAAAGCCCCTTTACAAGAGTACAGTGGTGCCGGGAGAGGCTGGGAAGGATACTGCGAGCTTCGAGGAGCTGCATTCGCTGGCAAAGCAGGTCGGTCGGGAGAGGCTTGATGCGGTGACTGCACAGGATATGACCAAAGCGCACTACCTTGGGCAGGTGAAAGACTTGCTGGAGGGCAAGGTGAAGGGGTTTGAAGGGCCGGAATATGGGAAGGTTGGAGAGCAGCTCTCGAAGTATAATAAAGACTACGCGCAGTATGCACATACCTTCAGAGAAGGGCTTGGTGGACAGCTCGCGAAGCGGACGAAGAACGGCATCAGTACTGACGACAGCGAGATTGTCGACAAGCTCATTCTGCAATCAGGGAACAAGTCCAAGGGTGTGCGGGACTTTGTAGAGCTGTACGGTGACGGCCCAGAGGCGAAGGAGTTGCTGCACAATGGACTGCTGGATTCTTATAGCAGATACGTTATGAAAGATGGTGTTTTTGATGCCAAGGCCGCGCAGCGGTGGGTTGACGGGCATAGCAAGGCATTGGAGCAGCTCCCAGAAACTAAAGGATACTTCCAGAATGCGGCAAAGGTAGCAAAGGATCTCAACTTTCGCCAGAAGCAACTGCAAGCAGAGAGGAAGTTGATTGACAAGGGGGTGCTGGCGAAGATCGCAAATGGTACAAACCCGGAGAAGGTTATTAACAGCGCCCTGCAAGATCCGGAAGTGATGCGGGTGTTGGTGCAGAGTGCAAAGTTGCATAAGGCAGAATCTCCACTGGCAAGGGCCTTTGCGGATCATGTTGGAGAGCAGGCAGATCCGATGGGGTACCTGCTGGAACACCAGAATGCACTGAAGCCGGTGATGGAGACACTGAAGCCAGGACATTGGGATAATCTGATGGTGATTGCGAAAGGGCAAGCGGTGGCGAGAAGGGCTACGGCGCCGAAGGAGCTGGAGATTGCGCAAGAGAAAGACCCACTGCACAAGAGAATTGGTACTAGCGTGCCTGGGATGATTAGTATTGTGCGGAATCCGATGGGGGTTAGCAAGTGGGTGAATGCAGGGGCTATTGGTAGCAGACTGCTGTACACTATGCGGAATGAAGATATTGACCGGATGCGTAAGGCCGCACTGTTTGACCCGGATATGGCAGGGGTGTTGGCGGAGCATCTACGGAAGAACAACTTCGTAGGGTACGGAGGGATGGTGCTGCAAGGGCAAGAGGCGGAAGATTTGATGCGGCTGGTTTATATCCATGGGATCAACGGGCCAGTGCAGGCTCTGCACGCACCACTGAAGCCGCAAGAGTTGGCGGATTGGTTGAAGATGAGGGAGCGACAACAGCAAGGAGAGGGGGCAGGAGGGAGGTAGGGGGTTATTGGCCTGTATTACTCCGGAGTAATGCGCGCAAGAAACTACCTGTGCCAGACTGAACCGACCATTCCTACCCCTACCAGCCGCCGAAAACAAGGGGGTTGACAACACACCCCGCAGCATGATACTCTCTTATGGGCGGTTGGGAGGGATAATACCTGCGGAGCCTGACGGTTTGGGGTTATTGGCCTGGGTTACTCTGGAGTAATACACGCGAGTTTGCGCCTCCTTCCAGCCCCTTACTACTACTTACTACAGCCTTGGAGCACCAGATTGAACATCCTTATCATTGACAGCATGGCAGCTTCAGTAGACTTCGCCCTCAGAGCCGAAGCCCAAGGCCATGAAGTACGGGTTTTTGTGCCGCCACTGCGCAGCGGGGATAAGAACCCCGTCGGTCGGGGGCTGGTAGAGCTTGTCCTGCAATGGGAACGGCACCTTCCTTGGGCAGATTTAGTCTTCCTCACGGACAATGCGCGCTTTATTAAGGAACTCGAACCTTTTCGGAAGCGGGGTGTGCCTATCTTCGGCCCGAACTTGGTCGGAACCTCATGGGAACTTGAGCGGGGGGTTGGCCAGAATATCCTGGAGGCGCATGGAATCCCCTGCCTTCCCAGTACGGTCTTCACCAGCTACGACGACGCCATGGCTTTCCTTCTTAAGAACCCGAAGCGATACGTTTCCAAGCCCACCGGCGATGCTGACAAGGCTCTCAGCTACGTCTCTAAGAGTCCTGCGGATATGCTTTTCATGCTGGAAAGGTGGAAGAAGGCCGGCAAGGCTAAAGTCTCTTTCCTCTTCCAGGAGTTCGTACCGGGGATTGAGGTTGCAGTTGGGGGCTGGATGGGCCGCAACGGCTTCCTCTCCTACTTCCTTGAGAACTTTGAATTCAAGACGCTCATGAACGGTGAGGTCGGAGTCAATACTGGAGAGATGGGCACTGTCCTTAAGTATTGCACCATTGAGCAAAGTAAGCTTGCACAGGAGCTGTTGCTGCCTCTGGAGGCAGAGCTTATCCGCATTGGCTACACTGGCTACATTGACGTTGCTGTTATTATTGCCGAAGATGGCACCCCTTGGCCCCTCGAATTTACCACTCGCCCTGGCTGGCCACTGTTCCAGATCCAGCAGGTACTCCACCCTGATGTAGCTGGCTGGATGCAGGACGCTCTACGAGGCCGGGATACCTTCCAGCCTGGCACAGATATTGCCATCGGAGTTGTGATCACACTACCGGACTTCCCTTACAGCAAGCTCACGAAGAAGGAAACCACAGGATTTCCTGTCTGGGGGATTACGGAGAAGAATCGCTACTTCGTACATCCGAGCGAAATGATGCAGGGCGAGGCAATGGAAGAGACTTCCCCTGGCCGCTTCCGGAAGACTCCGATGATGGTGAGCGCTGGTGACTACCTGATGACGGTTACGGCGACTGCAAGTACAGTAAGCGACGCGCAGGAGCAAGTCTATAAGCGCCTTAAGGACTTCACAATCCCAAATTCCCCTATGTACCGCACTGATATTGGCGGCCGCTTGCAGAAGCAACTCCCTGTATTGCAGGCTAAGGGATATTGTGAGAGCTGGAAGTGGAAATAGTGACGGGCTGCAATGGATGCGGCTGGACAAATCCGCTCGGGGCTGGTAGCTTTGGGGGTAACAAGGGGGAATAGTAGGAGTTACTAGCCTGCATTACTCTAGAGTAATACACGCAAACAACCCTCGCCTCATTCTTAATGGAGGCTTTCCTTATGGGTATGGCTGATTTTTACAAATCCGGCGATTGGAACTTCTACTGCCACCTCTGTGGCGCGAAGCAAAAGTCTTCTATGGCCATGAAGACCTGGGATGGGTTTTACGTCTGCCGTCATCACAAGGCAAAGCGGAATCCTCAGGATAAGCTGCGAGGGGTACGTGAGATCCAGGGACTTCCATGGAGTACAAGTAAAACTCCTGATCCCACTATCGGAGGTGGGGCTTATGTTTGCAGCCTCCAAGGGTCAACTGCAATTCCTGACTTGGCGATTCCTGGATGCATGATCCCAGGACGAGTTTTATAATTTAAGGGAAACTTAAATGGCAAGTACAAATTTCCAAGATGGCGATGCCTCGACGCCTGTTGTAGCCGCTTGGCTGAATGATGTCAACATTGCTGTGTATACTGCTCTTGGCAATGCTGGCGTTGCTCCCAAGACTGCTGAGGATGTAAAGGTAAACCTTGGAATTGGATATGCAAAGCTCAATAATCAAACTGGAACAGCCTATACATTGCAGGCAGCCGATGATGGTGCTGATGTCATTTGTACAAATTCCTCTGCATTTGTACTGACGGTTCCTCCGAACTCTGCTGTCCCTTTTCCGCTTGGAACACTCCTCACAGTATCTCAAGGTGGTGCTGGTATTGTTACATTGGCCGGAGGGATTGGTGTTACCTTAGTCGGGGCAAATGGCTTTATAACAGGGGCTCAGTACGATTCCCTGGCCCTTGAGCAAATTTCAAGCAATACCTGGAGAGTTCTATGAACCCTCGGGTTCTCTCTGCTATTGCAAATAGCCGACACAGACCAGAGTTGATCAGCTCCCAAGGTCTTGTCGCAAATAATGCATTCTCCAGTATGGGACGACGTGGGTACTTTCCTAGTCCTAGTGCAACTTCAGAATCTCAATTCTTGCTCATAGCAGGTGTGGCAAGAGCTGCAATTTACACTGGCGACCCTCAATGGAAGCCTCTACTCAGTGCCTTGTTGAGTAATATAATTTCAACTTACTATCGCGGTGTAGCGTCTTCTTCGATAAACTGGATGCCGCATTGGCTTGCCTGTGCTAAACGGGCTTTCCAAGCTGAGGTTATGTACTATTCTTCATCCTTCACGTTTGTAAATGGGGTCGCCACAATTCCTCCTTTGGCACCTTCATTTGGTAATTTGGTAAGGCAGGTTTTTCACGCACGCTCACTTGATAGTTTGTACCTGTGGCAAAACCCATATTCAACACTTACGACTGGGATTCTCTATCCCGTTGCTTCTGTAACTACGGATCAGATAACTGGAACTGTAGTAACTCTTACAGATACAACGGTTAATGCAGACTGCTATATCATGTATTCAACGGCTTCTGGAGACCCTATAATAAAGGGACAGCCATTTGAGGCTTGGCCGGGCTGGCGGGCACTTGACCCCACAGAGGTAAGTGTGGCAGTTGATGCTGTCGCGTGGGCAGTAGACGCTTATCAACAGTCAGCGTTAGCTCTTGCAGATCAAACCTATACTACCTGGGCAGAAAATACTCTTGCAGGTTTGCCTGCTCTTTATACTGTAAATGATGGTAGATCCTGGTTTTCTTCCGGAATAGTCCCTCCAATGGGACTAATCGGTGCTTATGTTTACAATAACATTGTCCCAGATCCAACACTTACCCTTGATCCGACAACTGGTGATATTGTATGGGACGTTTTATACTCTGCACTTCCAGCATCAGGGACACCGGAAGCACAGTATGGACGTGGTGGCTTAGGAGATGCGTGGCAAGCGGCGGATGAAATTGCACTGGAAGTGTCGGTTGATACTACTTACTTTGCATCAGGGACTGGCTTAAGTATAACACTTACCGTTTTTATTCAGAATAATGCAACGTATTCTGGAACCGCTAGGTATGCTTACTACTTGAATCTTACTGCAAATGGGCAAGTGAGTTTGGTGTTGTCAAGAAGTTCTTTTGTGAACAGTCTAACAGCGACTCCGGCAGTTGGAGATCCGATTGTTGTGGTGGGGTTGGACTTCCAGCCGCCAGCTGGCGGTCTCGGATATGATTTTAAATTTACTCTGTCGGAGCTTCGGCCGATTCCACTGACTGTTATGCCTTATATGCCTGGAGCAGCCCCCTTTACTGGGAATTACCTTGGTACACCACAAAGTCTTATTGGCTGGCGTGGGCCTGTCTATAGTGGCTATCAGAATCCGTGGGTGTGGAGCCAAGTTAGTGGAGCTACAGTTGAAATTGCAAATCAACTTTCATATCTGCAAGCTGCTCAAGCTGCGTATACGGCACAGGTTCCAGGTATATCTGGCCCATTTGCCCCGGTATATGTCTTGCCGAGATGGGATTCCAGTATTTATGGGTCGCCTAATACCTTCACTTGGGGCGGGCCAGACCCGAATACTGGCTGGGGAGGGTATCAAATTCGACCGGCCGAGGCAACTGCAAGGTACTGGTATGGGAATCCTGGGGACACAACTGCACAAGCTATTGTTGTCTCATTCCTTACTTGGGTTGCGGGTGCATGGGTAAGCAGTACAAGCTATCCCCCAACAGACTTCCTTTCTACAGGGGCACCGGAAAGTAATTACGATGATCCACATTTTGTGGCTCTAGCACTGCGCATGGCAATTTATGCGGACCTTGCCGGAGCTTCGCAGACCCTTACGCGGCCCTTTATTTTGCAGTGTTTGCAGTATTTGCAACGACTTTATGTAACAACTGGTAGGATGGCTGGAACATGGTCAAGTGGGGTTAGCGGTGGCTGGTTTGGTTTCTGGAATGGTGAAATTCTGGCCTCATTGATACTGGCTTTGGATACAGGAAATGCTATTCTTTCTGCGATTGGATTCTCTGCTGCGACCATTGATAGTTGGGTATCTGGGAATCTTGCATACCTTGTGGGAAGAAATGGGATTACATCTTAGGGGTCGATACCGAGTGCTTGATGTGGTGTTGCCGGGTGCCTTTTTTTATCTGGTAGCTGCATCAACCCACTATTTTTAACAGAAGAAGTTAGGAGACTTTAATGGAATTAGAGCCACCAAAAATTGACTGGGGATTTTTCTCCGTAGCAGGTCTTTTGGGCTCTCTCATAGGTTTAGGGCAGTTGCTGAATGCACAGGAAGTCCTTACTTGGAGAGTGGTAATAGGAAGGGCATTAGTATCAGCGGGCCTAGCTGCAATGTCCCCTATAATTTTAATTTGGTTCCCTCATCTACCTGTAACTGTTGAGTTTGCGGTTGCGGCAATGTTAGCGAGTCTGGGTACTTCAGGTTTGCAGTTACTCGTACATAAAGCTCTTGGGAGGGCTTGATAATGGCTACAGTAACTTTTCAAATTGCTTTTGATCGTCTCATTGGGAATGAAGGTGGGTATGTGAATAATCCAGCTGATCCAGGTGGGGAGACTAACTGGGGGATTAGCAAGCGCAGCTATCCAGATCTGGATATCAAGTCCCTTACACGGGATGGCGCTAAGGTGATTTACCTGAGAGACTTCTGGAATGCCGGGAAGATGGATCAGTTTGATGGGGTGATTGCATTCCAGACCTTTGATATTGCAGTTAATTCCGGGATTCAGACTGCAATACGGATGTTGCAACGGGCAGCAGGGGTTGCAGATGATGGGAGCGTTGGGCCGATTACTCTTGCTGCGGTACAAGCCGCAGGGGGGCCACAGATGGTTATGAGGCTGATTGCGGAGAGACTGGACTTCTGGAGAAAGCTCTCTACTTGGGGGACTTTTGGGGCTGGTTGGGCAGGGAGAGCTGCTGCGGATCTGCGCTATGGTGCAGGGGATTTGGGTTCTTAAGGTAAGGCAAAGTAAGGTAAGGTAGGGGGAACAGTATGGGACATATTATTTTAGCGGCACTTGCGGCCTTGGCCATTGGCTTTGTAGCTGGACTTATTGTGGGCATACTTGAGGCGGTTAAAATTCGAGAGCTTGCTGTGAAAGCCCAGGACGAGGCGCTTGTCTTGCGGAACCGGCTGCAGGAAGCAGAAACCCGTGTGCGCGCGTTGAAGCAAGAGCTTGCGAAGAAGCTGTAACAAGGGGGAAAGGGAAGATGAAATACTCTCTGACGCCGGATATTGAGACTAGGGATGGCAGCCTGGCCAAAGACGCTTTGACTGTAAATGTCATCGGAGGTCAGGTACGTCCGGGGATTATACTTCAGACTCTGCCAGCGGGAGCTACTGTTCCGCCAGTCGGTTATGGGAGAGGGCTGGTTTACAACCAGCAATTGGCCTTTGCCTATGTAGTTGGTGCTGTGATGTATTTTTATACTTCAGCAAGAGCAGCTGTCTCCTTCCCAATCGACGGTACACAGAATCCTGTTAGCCTTCTTTCTGTCCTGAGTCCTATATGGGCATCTCCAGAGGCTTATGTACTCTTGACTTCGCCAGGAACAACCGGATTTTATTACTATACATACTCGACTGGGGTTGTGACAGCAGTTTCGGCGCTTTCAGGGATTTACTTCGTCTCGGGAATTGTGGCTCTGGATGATACATATTATGTACTGACTAGGGATGGCGCGATTCTCGGGAGTGCCTTGGGGGATTTCACAACTTGGAATGCACTGAACAGTTTGATGGTAGATCTTTCTGTTGGGGATGATTTTCCTGTTGCTCTTAGACGGCATTTGAATTATATTGTAGCCTTTACACGGAATACGCTGCAATTCTTTTATGACAATGGCAATCCAGCCCCCGGTTCCCCTCTTTCAGCCGCAGCAACCCTGCTCACTCCTATTGGGTGCCTAACTCCAGATAGTATAATCTTAGCTGCTGGTGGGTATTTCTTCCTTGGAAGTGCCTTGGAAGGGTCTCCAGCTGTCTACTACTTAACCGGGAATCAAGTAGTTAAGGTTTCTACTCCGGCTGTTGAAAGAGTTCTGATTCAGGTTCAGTCCACGCACCCCTTTACCACGGTTAATTATATTCCAAAAGCTGGGGCAGTGTATTCGTCTTTGGCCGTCTTCAACGGGAAACCTGTATATATTCTGACCTTTCCTTATGCGAATATTACACTGTATTATAATTTTGAAGATAAGCTTTGGGGAACTTTAACATCTTCGGTATCTGTCGGCACTGATGCAAATGGCGTTCCTATCTTTACTGAGGGCTATTTGAAATTGGCCTTTGCAGTGGCGCCCCCCAATGACTTTGGCCCCATGTACCAAGATATGACAACGGGGAGGTTAGTTAAATTTGATACACTTAATAATTCTCAAGTAGACCTTGGAGAGCCTATCGTTGCTAGAGTACAGACGCAGCCAGTCTTCGATGACAACACCAATAGTCTGCGCAGAATAGCCGCAACCGAGATCATCGGGGATAAAATTGCCGGTACTGCTTATCTGAGCTACTCCGATGACGATTATGCAACTTGGTCAACTTGGCAACCTGTCTCACTTAGTGCTCGGCGCAGTCGCGTACTCCGACAAGGTGCTACGCATCGTCGGAGTTATAGACTGCAATACTCGGAGGCTCTCCCAATGCGGTTTAAAGAATTACAACTGGATGTTCCAGTAAGGCCAGTGGAATAGGATGAAAGAACTTGAGATTCCTCCGAGGCAGGAGGGAACAACCGGCCCTCTGCTTCAACGGTGGCTGTTATTGTTGCATCCTCTCGTGTTGCTGCTGCAACGCGGTCAGGGAGTACCGCAGTATACAACAGCGACAGCTCCCCCCTGGACTCCAGGTGCAATGTATTTTGATACCACACTGAATAAGTTACGAATAGGCGGAGCAGCAGGTTGGGAAACGGTTACGTCGGCTTAAACTGAGGGGAGGAGAAAGATATGAGTATTGCAAGTATGATCGGGGACGTTGCCCCTGCACTGGCTACGGCACTCGGAGGCCCATTAGCCGGAGCAGCGGTTGCTTTTCTTTCAAAGGAACTGGGGTTGTCGGAAAGTACCACGAATGCAGTTGCTAATGCAGTTGCTGGTATGACACCTGCAGATATGGTGAAGATGAAGGAGCTGGATAATCAGTTCAAAATTCAAATGGCACAGCAGGGGATTTCACTGCAACTGGCACAGATTGCAACGAATACCGCAGAGGCCAAGAGTACGAACTGGTGGATTGCGGGTTGGAGGCCTTTTATGGGCTGGGTTGGGGCGATGGGATTGCTGTACGCTTCCTTTTTGCTTCCATTGATGCAGTTTGTGGCTACAATGAACGGATACCATGGAGGATTTCCAGTGCTGGATACAACCACCACTATGCAGGTACTGTTTGGACTGCTTGGTATTGGGGGTCTGCGGACGGTGGAGAAGGTTAAAGGTGTAGAGGGGAATCGGTAATGCCACTGAAGAAAGGTACAAGTAAGAAGACCGTTTCGAGTAACATCAAGACGGAAATGAAGGCGGGCAAGCCACAAAAACAAGCAGTTGCCATTGCACTGAGCATAAAGAGAAAGTCTCAGAGGAAGAAGTAGACAGGAAGTGGAACCGGGGTTATTTGCTGGTATTACTCTAGAGTAATGAGGGCAAATAACCCCGGTTTATTTTGCGCGTATTGTGCGCGAGTACCGGGTAATATGATCGGATAGGGTAGGGATTAGAATCTCACACGCGCAACCCTACCCCGTGCCGTTTCGATTCCCTCCCCTCTCAATCACTCCAATTTGACCGATAGGGCGAAATTAAACACCACGCCATGCTTTGCAGATCCGCCCCACGTTCGCCCGTTAAACAACGGTATAGCGCGAACCAATAGCATGGAATTAGGACTGAAGGCATACGAGGCAACCACCCCAGCAAGAGGGGTAATTGCCCCCCCAGCTAGGTAGCGCTGGTATCCAGTAACAATCCCTACTCCGAGACCTGCTTGGAATTTCCCGAAGGAAACCGGCATGAAGTCGTACTCTGCAAATACAGATGGATGACTGTAGCTATTGCGATAGGCTCCGAGGCTCAGATAATTCTTCTGGCGTAGTCGAACTCGAACTCCGAGGCCTTCGTTGGAGTTGTTGTAAATTCGACCTTGATTATCGGCTCTCAGCGTATGGTAACTAGGCCCCATTAAGAGCAGAGAGTAGTCTGCTGCACGAGTCTGCGCCGGCAAGAGTAAGGTTGCTGCAAAGGCTGCTGTTGCTAACTTTTTCATTCACATTCTCCCCAACTTTTTGTACTGCTGACAACACCGACAGGAATGATAAGAGGTTCCGGGTAAGGGATTGGAACCTGCGATTCTTCTACGATCCTCCGCAAAGCCCAATCTCCGTGTACAGAGTTGAACTGGCCTACGAGGGAATCATGTACCTGAATGAGCACTTCGACCTCTGGCAGGTTCGCATTGATATTACTCCATGCACGGTTGATTAAGCAGGCTACTGTGCTCTGGGGTATCCATGCTACTGCTTGGTTGAAGACCGTCCCTTCGATCTTGTCCATGATATTGATCCGGTAGCCAAAGGCATTTTGGACGTAGCGGCGACCAGTAACCTGCTTCTTGATATCCTCTTGCCACTTCTCGATTTCTGGGGCAAGCCCGAAGTACCATTTCTGGATACGGGCAGTTTCGTGCACGTTCAGGCCGATGCGTGGGGCGATGCCTTCTGCTGTTCCAAGGTAGTTCGTGCCGTGGCAAAGGGACTTGAACATTGCATACTCTCTGGGATGGCTGCTCTTGGTCATGCTCTGGTCATGGTAATACTCTCGCATAACTTCCACATACGGTTTGCGGCCATTGCGGAAGTGATCCTTCATCCATTCGCAGTCACTCTCCCAAGTTACAATTCTGAGGTCGGCACTGTCGAGGTCGATGTCAAACATTGTTTGACCTGGGTCTGGGATGAAGAGCTTTCGTACATTGGGCAGGTTAAGGGCTTCGTCTTCAGTGTCTCCACCTTTAGGTATGTTCTGCATATTGAGACCAGTGCCGAATGCATTCTTGCTTGAGCTGAATCGGTAGGTTTCCGTACCGCAGGTATTGAAGTTTGTCCGTATTCTTCCGTCGGTATCGAGTGCAGCTTGAACGAAGGTACTGTGAAATACTCCGATGCTTCGGAGTTCAGAGATTTTTCTGGTAAGGGGACGTAGTAAAGGCTCTCGGTCAGCAATTTTATGTAAGGCTTCATCATTAGTCGTGAGAGAAAGTCCCCCGTTTGCATTGCGTTGCCTAATCTCCTTTTGCCCAAGTTCCACATAGAATAACTCCTGCATTTGCTTTGGTGATTTGATATTCACGCTTCTGCCAATAACTTCCAGCATCCAGGCTTCTCGTTCTGCTGCGGCAGCTTGTAGCTCTTGTGAGAACTCCCATCGCGCAGCCATATCCATACGCACGCCCCGGATCATTGCTTTGAGGGCAAGTTCGTTGGCGAGATGTTGCTGGAACTTGTATACCTCGGTCATATTGAGGGCTGGGATTACATTATCGAGTACGTCAGAGATTGCTAAGGTACGTAAGGAATCCGTGGCATTGTAAATCCAGAACTTCGTTTCCCCTTCCCCTTTCGGCCCTTCGTTCCAATTTGTGCGGTCATCCTTCCAGTGGAGATGGTCTTCAAGGTAGAGTGAACTGAGGAAAGAGAGATTCTTTTCCATATTGCTGAAACAGCTGTGATGCTTAACCATCGTATCTTCAACATTTGGGCAGAGAAAGTGCCAGAAGCGGTAGATATACTGTGCATCATAGTTCCAGTTCTGTCCAATGATGACTGAATTATGAAAAAGTCGATACATCTGATAGACAAGATGTGCTTCTTCTTCCGCTGTCCAATAACCCTCAGGGTCGTGTTGGCACATCAATGGAATGGTTATTGCTTCAGTCTTTGACCAAGCGATGGCAATAGAAGCGATATGCCCTGCGCGGGTTTCAATATCTACTCCAAGTTTTGGCTTGTACTTTGCACCGATCAACCCTATTAGGGTATTATTAGCTGCCTCGAAACTTGGGTTTGGGTTTATTTGATAGGCAGTTCTTCGAATCTCTGGGAATTCACTTTGCCTTACAGCTCGTTTCAAGTCATGCACAATTAGAGTTCTGCGGCTCCATTGGGTGTTGAGGATTGCCGGATTGAGGGTAGGGATAATCTTTAGACCTGGGATAAGGGTACTTTCCATAATGGAGCTGCGCCATGCTTGCACTCCCCATTCTCCGGTAAGAGCAAACAGTGCCAAATTCCCGATGGCAATTACGACATTCGGCTTGACTGCGAGAAGTTCTGCTTTGAGTCGTTCGGCACCAGTGATGACTTCTGGTCGTACCATCTGACCTTGCCAATAGACATGTTGTGGGGTTATATCTTTTTTCTTTAGTGCAATGAGACCATCGGCTCGGCCTCTGGGGGCACGATCATCATGTACCATTGTAAGGAAGCAAGCTTCACGAGAAGTTCCAGCTTCTTGAAGCATCTTGGAGAGTTCCATGCCCGGAGTGCCGCAGAATGGTACACCTTTGTGGATATCCTGCTCATGCGGGAATTCTCCGACGATGGCGATCTTGGCATCAACGGGGCCGGTTGAGATAACTGGCATATCAAGCTCCTTTCCCTAGCATGTTGAGGAGTTCGCTGCCGAGGTTTGCGCCTTGTTGCTGGATTGCGGCGGTTTCCACGTCAAGGTTCTGAGCACGCTTGAGGCAGATACCGTAGGATCCTGGATTCATTTCGATTGCGACTGCTTTGCATTGGAAGCGGTGTGCAGCGGGGAGGATGGTACCCGTGCCTGCGAAGGAGTCCAGTACCGTATCTCCTGGACGGACGCTTCTTTGGAGGAGATTCTCAAAGAGGGCAACTGGTTTCTGCGCGCCATGCTGAAGTCCGGAGTCCGCTGTTGTAGTAATAACGTCAGAGTAAATGGCGGTGGTTTTCTTGTGCCCCTTGATTGCGTAGAGTAATACTTCATACTGCCTCCGGGGGCCTTCGTCGGGTAAGGGCACTCGGCCAGAGCCGGGCTTAGTGCAGATAAACGGAGTACGGAAAACGTACCAGCCAGCGGCCTTCATCATCTGACCGAGTTCATGGAAGTTCGCAATATCGCAGAAAACGTAGGCATGAGCTTGGGACTTGGCAACCTTGAAGGCCAATGGGCACCATTGCAGCATAAGAGCTTTCCAGCTCTCGTAGTCATCTTTGTACTGGTGAGTGTTGTTAGCTAACCTGCCACCTCCACCATCCCCGAAGGAATCTGCCCCCATACCATACGGAGGGTCGGTAAGAATTACATCAAACTGCTCGGGATCAGCGGCATTCATCCAACTGAGGCAATCGGTGTTGTGGACTTGGTGGATGCTGGAGTTGAAGGTCTTGCCTACTGTCTTGGCCAGCTCTACATTCTTCTGGGCAATTTCCTGCCGCTTGAGGATCTTGAACGCCTCGTCAGAGGTCTTTGCTTTTGCGATCTCTGGATTGTCAAGGTGCCGGGAGACGATGATATCCTTGCGGAGGTTTTCTTGGAAAGAGCCATTGCTGCGGCCTTTGAGTTCCATTGCGGTGTCTGCAACGGTATGGATGCGGCCTTCAGCTTGAGCCTGTGCGCTGCGAATCCGGTGGAGTTTGGCTTTAGCTGCTGCGGACTCCTGCCATGTAAGGTCTTTGCGGTGCAGGTTTTCTTCCAGCTCCGCTTCTTCGGCATCCAATGGAGAGAGTTGCCCCAGGGTGACGTAAGGGATCATGCCTTCAGGTACAAGCTCGTCGTTGTACTTGAAAACACCCCCGAGCATCCAAAGATCAGTGATAGCCCGTAACCGGCGTTCCCCCGCGACAAGGGTGAGGGTTTTGTCCTCTTCTTCTCGGACTACAATGGCATGAAGCAATCCCTTGGTTTTGATAGTCTCCACCAGCTCCATGATGGCGACAGGGTCAAATTCCTTGCGCTGGCGATCGGCGCCAATATTGATCTTATTTATATCAATGAGTTGCATTCTGGTTTCCCATGTAAAGAATGAAAATGAAAAAAGCCAGCTCGGTTAAGGAGCTGGCCTGTCTAGGAGGTGGGAAGCTCAGGCCAGTGGGTTAGGCTTTTGCAACACCGCGAACTTCGGCGTAGGTATTTTCACCATCAATGCGGTGCTTCACTACGATCTTGGCGCTCATACCAGGGAGCATGGAGAAGGAGAAGGCTTCCTTGGGATCGTTCTTGCCGATGGCTTCACGGAGACGGCCCAGGCCAACATTCTTGCCTGCGGAAGTATCGATGCCGCCGGCTGCGGTGAGGTCGAGCATAATACCTTGGCGAACGGTAACAGTATCACGACCGAGGGCAGCTTTGACATCCGGGTCTTCCACGAACCAGGTTACATCCAGAGACACTCCGGACTTTGTGCCATCTTTAGACTGCCACTGACGGGCGTCAACTTTATCAATGATGCCGAAGAACTCGCCTTCAGGGACTGGGATAACGACGGTATCGTTTGCGCCTTGGACTGATGCTTGGAGGAAGGTATCAGGATTGAATGACATACGAAAGGTTCCTTACTGTAGTGGGTAAACTCTCCGAACACCGGAGAGTTTGAGTAGATTGTCACATGAGGGGTCAGTGTGCAAAGGGTTTTTTAACAGTTATTTGCGTGTATTACTCCGGAGTAATACGAGCTAGTTTGGGCTCTATGCCAACTTCCCTCCCCGGCTCTGCCATTTCTTAATGATCGCACCATAATCTGCCGGAAGCCCGGCCGCAATCGGCAGATTCCGTGTTTTCACATCCGCCATTGCACTGCCAGTGTCCCAGGTAAATTTCCCCCCTTCCCGTACGGTCAGGATCACATCACTGAACATCGGAGGGAGCTTCGGGGCCAGTGCCTTGCCCAACGCACTCACCATCAACTTCACTCCTCCAAGCACCGAATCAGTCTCCCGATCAACGTGTGCAATCAGTATGAAGTGGCAACGGCAGTTCTCAGAAAGCATTAGGACGATCTTCTCCACCTGATCCTGCGCAATGCCCCAATCGGACTGGTTTCGGACTGGCTTGCCCCCTACCACAAGAGACATTGCAGCGCGCGAAAGCCCACTGAGGGAATCCACCACCAGTGCCCTTGCGGGAGTCCATGTATCTACGCAGCCGTAGGTCTCGCCTGTACGATCATCGTGGAAGTCATTGAGTGCCTCAATGAACTTCAGAAATTGATTGTACTTGCTCCGATTAGGGTCAGCCATTTTTGCCAGGGAATCCAGTGCGAGGGTATTGACCTTTGTAGCACTTGAGAGTAAGTCGGAGAAGCTCGCCTTTGGAGCCTCCAGATGGTGCCAGTGGAGATTTTCTGGGATTGGTTTACCCTTGTCGGTGAAGTAACCCAGGAGGGATTCAATCCCAGGCTCAAGCCCGAGGTAAAACACCTCAACCCCTGCATCCACCAGCGTACCAATTGCAGTGGTCTTGCCGGTACCTGCTGGCCCCATTGTCAGCACGTTCACTCCAGGTAGGAGAGATTTCTCAGGTAAGGTCGAAGTCATCGGAGTTTGCTCTGTAGTCATAATTTTGCCCTTGTTCGAAGTAATCTAAATGGCGTTGGAGTTCCCATTCCAGAAGTGGCTCTGGCAATGGGGAAGGAAAAATCCTGCTGGAAGGGAAGTAGGTTGACCCAGCGATTGCGAATGGTCTGCTAGGATGCTTCCTGCAAGGTTGGGTTAAGACTGCCCATTCCTGCATATCACCTTCGATAGGGAACCGTGCCCAGATCTCTGCGCAGTAGGGGCAAAAATATGCCAAAGAGCGCGGAGAGTAGAAGCCAATGTCAGTTGACTTCTTGAGCGGGATAGTGGCAGAGCCAAGGTGGTTTCCTTCGATGATGTAGTGCTGGATGGGCATGGTTGGTTACTTCTTCATCATTTGTTGCAGTTCATTGTTCATTTCATCAGATACCAGCAGCTCTCCTGCTGCTCCTGCCGCCTCTGGCGCACCCGCTTCCCGCACATGCCCCCATGCAGCTTCGTACTCCGCCACGGTAACTTCCTTCCGTTCCAGTGGATCCCAGACCCGTTGCTGAAAATTCACCGGTAGCCAGTTCTCTGGGGTGGAGGACTTGCACACTTGCACCAGTGGGCACCCACCGTAGTCTGTGCAGGAGCCGTCTAAGTTATAATCCCAGTATCCTTCTTCCCACATCTTCTTCATCCGTTCAATGTCACGGACTGTCTGATCATGCCAGCGTTCAATCTCATATGGGCTGCGATTGGTACTAATCTCAAGCGTGTCGTACTTGGTCTTAAGAATTGACACCCCACGGATCAGTGCCCCATTGGCCTTAACTCCGTGCTGCGCGAGTGCCCAGATATAGCCGGTAAACTGTGAGCGCATTTCCCACTGCCGACCCCAAGAGGCTCCGAGGGATGAAGTGGTCTTATCGTCGTAGACATAAATTCCACCAAGGCGGTGTGCAACCATATCTGACCGACCCGTGTAGAGAATGGGGCTGCCTAAGGTAGGATGGGCAACGGGGAGCGGTTCTGCGAAGCTGAACTCGATACCTCTACCCCCTCCTGGAAGGGTGATTGGTTCCGCACCGTCAGCGCCTAATGGATAGTTGGCGAAGTAGAATTCCAGCGCGCCGCACATCCTCTCAAGCGATTTGGCGGAATCAGATGGGCACTGGAACTCGCCGTATTCCTTAATGAGCTTGACCATGCCAGCGCCTTCTGCATCTTCTTGGCCCATACCGTTGATGTAGAAAGCTTCTCGGGAAGCTTCCAGGCCGGAAGCGAATGCCTTTCCTGCTACGAGGTGTACAGATTCGGACTTGGGCTTCCAATGTTCAATATACTGCCGGAATGCTTTTTGGGGGCAAGCGCGGAAAGTGCTAAGGATGGTGCTGTCGATGGTTGGAGGGAATAAGGGGCGAATTGCTGCCGTCATTGGGTATACCTCTATTGCTTAAGATTGTGGTTACAGTTCCGAAGGCAGTGAGGGATATCCTGCACTTTCCAATAACAGCGTTGAATGCACTGCCTCTTCAATGGCCGAACTGGTATCTCCGGCATTGCGTCGTGCCGTCACGGAAGCCTCCTCCCGAACCAACTTGAAAACGGCGCTCATAGTCTTCGCTGAAAGTACAAGTTCTTGCTTACCTCCTTCTCCTTCCAGGACAATTTTTCCTTTAAAGCTTCCGGCATCTGTTTCGTATGAAGCACGGCGCACAATTTCAATCCCAATAACTTTCATAACTATTACCTCTGATAAAAACTATTACAAACCTTCCAACTCATCAAGCAGTGCTCCAGTATCTACTGGTGCCGCTGCCACCTTTGCCGCCGATTTCGTTGCGCGGCTCCCTTCACTGCGAGTGTTCGCAAAAAGACGTTCTTTGCGGATCGCGTCAATTGCAAGCCGCATCTCAGCCGGAGTAAGGGTACCTTCCGCCGCTTTCTGGCGCCAGATCTGGACGCTGTGGGTTACTACTTCGCTTGTCATGATTACTGTGTCCTGTCGTTAGTTGCCCGTATTACTCTAGAGTAATACACGCAAATTACCCCTCAAAGCCTCAGATTGCAACACCCCTACGCCAAGTATAATTGCTTTCTTGGCCTCGTGGTTGCTACATACAGGCATTGAAAAGCCTCCTTTCGATTCCGATTGAGCAGCACATCCTGATAATCCACCCATACCCGTTCATAGGTACTGCCCTGACTCCGGTGTGCTGTAATTGCATAGGCATACTTGATGTCGTGGAAGAGTTCTTTCAAGTCCCAGAACTTCTTCCAGACTCGACCATCAGCCTTGGCTTCGTGTGCGAGAATGTTGCAGTCGTTGTCGAATTGCTGCTGCGAATCAGGGTGGAGTACGAGCAATCGCAGTACACGGTTGCCTTCATCCCGTACCTTGAGTTCAAAGGCCTTGTACTTTGGTGCAAGAGGATGCGGGCAGATTGCTACCCCTTCCACAATGGCCTCTTCGTCTGTAGTGAGGAGAGCTTCATCCCCTCGCATGCAAGGTGCAGCGGCCACAATCCGATCACCTACGAGGTATTCCCCTGGGATAGCAGCGGCACCAAAGATTGCACTGCGGATTAGTTGGTTGTACTCAGCGGTTTTGACATTCCGCCATGCAATAACCTTGCCATGGGAGCCATCCGCAAAGGCCCCATCTTCAGCTGCGATGTAGATTGATTGCAGGAACTGCGCCTTCGACATTTTCCAGATTCCCTCGATGCCATCGTTTGCATTCTTGAGCTTGATGCAGGGTGCCGGACTGTCGATAACCTCCCGCAGTTCATTGGCGAGGTCAAGAATCTGGTTGTCAAATCGCATTACCGTCTCCAGGTTAACTCCGAGAACCCCCTGCGCCCAGACAGGAGAGACTGCTTCCTTTACCGGAGGCAGCTGGCAACGATCTCCGATGAATACAACCTTAAGCTGGTGTTTTTCAGCTGAAGCCTTGAGCAACCCATAGAGATTACTGTTAATCATGCCAGCTTCGTCCACGAAAATTGCATCGTAGTCTGCGAGGTCAACAGGGGGTTTACCCTGGGTGATGGTTTTTAGTTCCCCATTCTTATCAATGCGTAAGCCGAGGAAGCTGTAGATGGTCATTGCCTCTTCGACGACCTTGCGAAGTTCCTTTGCGGCCTTGTTTGTTGGTGCGGTAAAGGCATACTTGGCATGACTTTTGCGCACCCTTGCGAGGACTTCTTGAAGGCAGTAGGTTTTACCCGTACCTGCTGAGCCTGACAAGGTGAAGTTCCAGTCCTCTGGGTCGGGAGATTGCAGAAACTCAACAAGAGCATTGACTGCCTCTGTTTGCTCTTCGGAAAGTTGGAATGGCGTGTGGCCCTTGGCCGCAGTCATATTGGTCATAATGGATTTCCTGTAAGAGCCGCGCTCTTGTTAGAACTTTAGGGGATGGTTAAGAATGACGCAGGACATAACTACTGCACATGTTGAATACCCACGGAAGAAGGCATTGGCAACGGGTAAGAAATCTTCTATGGTTGATGCAGCAACCTGTGTCGTCATTGTAGTTGTTTCTACGACTGCAAAGATCCCCTCTTTATGGATAACAGCGAACTGTGCTGGAACAATAGGGTTTACGTGCCCACGTGATAAAGATCTTGAGGACTTCTCAATCGTTTGATTCAGGTCTTCTGTAAACTCGCGTAATTCTGAGAGATTATCCATTGGAGGCTTCCCCTTCTGGTTGCGGTTTCGGCTCAAAGTACTCCCGGAGAAGCTTGGTGAAGAATACCTGCTGCGCACCAAAGGGGATCTTCCCTTCCAGCTCCGAGTAGAGTTCTTTGTCCATCAGTTCGCAGAGATCAGCTGGAATTGAGATATTCCGGCTAACACTCTTGATGGTATTCTTAGGTCTGGCCATTACAAATCTCCTGTGATAGTGAGTAGGTCAAAGATGAAGTCCGGCTCCATGCCGAGTTCTTCCAGGGTGTATTCAGGATGTGGGCTTTCATCCGCAATTTCCCGAATATAGTTTATAGCTTCGTCTGCTGTCAGAGCTTCTCGATACATGATACCCTGCACCAGAGGTAGTTGATAGAGAAGATGGTTTTTGAGGTTATCTGACATAATCACATCCAGAGGTAGTTGAAGAAAAGAACGTAAGAGAAAAGTATCCCAATGAGCAGCCCCCGAAGGACTATGCAAAGGAGCACAGCGGGCAGGTCTTGGAGCATTACTGCTGGAATCCTAAGGAGGGGAGACAGTGTGCGCAGTGTTTGACTTGGACGAAAGTCGTCTCCACACTGTGCGGGAGGTCTTTGTAGGGGTCTGGTGAAGATACCCGAGTCCAGCGAAGAATCCCTTGCGTCCGATGCTTGGTATGGTGGAAGAATCCTTCGAGGACTTTATGAACTGCGCCACAAGAGCAGGTTACTTCATTCACCTTGGCTTCAATACGGATGGAGGTGTAACTCTGCTCCAGCTCCATTGCAGTAACCTCTCGCTGGAGCATTTCCGCCAGCTCCGGATCATCCTGGGTTCTGGCGAGTTCGATGCGCTTATTCCGAAGCTTGTGCTTCTTCGCAGCTTCCAGCTCAATGTCTGCAAGGAGCATATCAAGATCGCTGAAGTCCATCTCTTCAGCAGTAAGAGGGAGAGAGAAATCATAAACTGGAGAGTTGGAACCATTGCTTGCTGTAGTCATCATCGTAAATTCCTGCATAATTTAGTCAGTGAGCGAAAAGGCGAGATTGCCAATTCGTGAGAAGAGTATAACGCAAACTCGCGCGAATTACAATAGACTGAGAGGGGGGATTTTAACAGTTATTTGCCTCTATTACTCCGGAGTAATAGAGGCAAATAACTATCTCGGGGCAGTAAAAAACCCCCAGAGCGATGCAGGCGCCTTGGGGGTTGAAAGTGCTATCGGAGAGCGGCAGGATTAGTGCTTGTGCTTCCCATGGTGCGCAGAGGCTTCAGCTTCAGCCGGGGTTTCCAGTTCACCGAGCAGTGCAGCAGTATCGACCTTGACCTTCTTGCTGCCCTTGTTCTTCTCGGCCTCGATGCGGGAAATGATGGCGGAGATACCAGGGGCACCGCGCAATGCCAATTTCTGAGCGGGGGTCTTCGCGGCCAGGAATGCTTTGATGACCTCAACAGGCTTGCCGGTGTGCTCGACCAAGGCCTTCGCCAGAATGCTTGCGCCGGTCAATGCAGAAGCTTCACGCTTCACGCCCCATTCGCCCTTGGACAGACGCTCGTGCAGTTCATCAACTGCCAGAATCATGTCGTCAACATCCTTGACACCGGCAGTTTCATCGCCGTACTTGCTTTCAGCACCGTGGGCAGCGAACTGGTTCATCAAGGCAGAGTTCAGGTCAAAAGAGCGAGTTTCACCGTTGACGAAATCCAGGCGCAGGGTAATACCGCCGTCTTCATTGACCTTGGAAGTTTTGATCATCTGCCGCTTACCGGCGAAGCGAACTTCAGTACCGTCGGTCATCTTTACCATCTTTGCATTGCTCATAGCTTCAGTTGTCATTGCTCTTTACCTTTTGAGGTACTCACTTTTACGGAAGGTGTCAGGTGTGAGGTAGGAACCTGTCGTATTGAGATTGCATCATACCATTGAGGGCGAGAGCTGTGCAAGAGGTTTTTGCATAACTCACGCAGATATGGTGGAATACTGCCATAGAGAGTTGGCCTAATTTTTGCTTTCCCTCTCCTCCCGCAGTTTCCGAAGGCGCTCTAGGGCGGAGTTGATTGCTGGAGCAGAGGTTGTTGGGGAAGTGTCGGAGTCCTTTACTGCTGCCGCAAGGAGTTGGGTGTCCCAGGCCTCACTTCGTGGTATCCAGAGTAGCTCTGCCTCGCGCACTACGAGTTCCAGATTATCGCAGTAGGGCACGAGGTCAGAATCTTCGCTGCGCAGGGCTTTGAAGTAGGAGTAGACTTTGCGGCGGAGATTGTTGGCCTCAGCTCGGGAGGTGCAAGGGACGCAAACAGTGCCTTCAGCGGTAGAGCGAAGGAGATCTGGATACAGTGGGCCGTAGCTGGCAGAAGATTTCATTACAGAACCACTCCGGCATAGGCCATATCCCGAACTTCCCATAGGGCGTCTGGTACAGCTGGCCCCGTGCTTCTATCATGTGCGAAGTCTCCTATATCGCCTAGACATGACTGCAATCTGTCGATACGAGTTTCGGCCTCTGATAAAGCAGCTACGGCTTTCAGTAATAAAACTCTGTGCGGCGGTGTTGCAGCATCTGCAGCTGCTTCCAATTCTTCAATCAGGTTCATAGTAATCTCCAGTATGTCGTGACCTTGGTTGTTATAAGTGCCCTACTGGTAAACGGTTCTTTGCGCGCCACTCATGATTCACCTCGCGCGGCTTTGAGTTCATCCAGCAGGTCATCGGCCCGATTTGCATTATGCTCGCACTGTCCGCAGGAACTCCAGTAATCAGGCTTTTCGGGGGTTTGCCCTTGGACATGAGTAATGAACTCCACAAGGGAGTCGGGCACCAACTGCATCCCATCAGGAACTTTCTGCCCGTCTTGCTTCCCCTTGTAGTAGCCATCCATGTGCGCGATCAGCAGCAACTCTTCGTATTCGCCTGCTGCGCGCACATATGCCTCGCACTCGCGCAAAAGATCAGACATTGGCGGTGTTGCGCAGTCTAAAGCTGCTTCAATTTTTTCAAGTAGGTTCATGGTTTTTCCTCTGTGTTATACACCTGAATAGGTGTCTATTGCTTGTTATGCCCCAACAAGCGCGCACCTGATTCCCTGCGCATCAGCAAGGGCGTTGTGAGGTATGGCCGATTCCGCGTCTATCCGTACCACCTCCATTGTCAGGGGTGGCGTGTCCAATCTATAGCCGGGGCCAGTGATTAACGCCTGGCAAAAATGCGCAATATCTTCCGGCCAATCAGCAACAACATGAACGGCGTCAAACTGTGCCAGCCACGCATGTAAACTGCGCTGCATTTCTCCCACGCTCACGGGTTGCTTTCCTAATATCGGCATCACATTTAACGCAACCCATGGGCCGGGGTTATCGCACGGCACAACCTCATACCATTCACGCCCATCCTCAGACACCAAGGCCATTGAAATCAGCGCCCCCTTGAACTCATTAAATTCACAATCTAAAAACAAATTCACGTTCATCTCCTATGGTTGCAGGGCATAACAAGGCGCTGAACCTCGCTCCCTGTGGTCGCTGGACTGCCGCAAGCGGCAGCCGGTTAGCTCTACGTTATGCCCCTTGGAATTTCTCGTTGATTTCGTCCGTTTTATCTTGCAATGCTTTGCACATTCCGAAGTATGTTGCATTCGCCAAAATTGCAGGCTTCCCGTCAAGCGTTTCTTCGGCCCATAT
>Ga0307375_10000597_pt1 | contig 43899 bp, 70 predicted proteins | sample TR1MG_FD_202531 | JGI IMG/M metagenome (GOLD analysis project Ga0307375, IMG submission 202531) | Soil microbial communities from Risofladan, Vaasa, Finland - TR-1 | ecosystem: Environmental > Terrestrial > Soil > Coastal area > Acid sulfate soil | place: Finland: Risofladan, Vaasa | collected...
GGCGGAGACAGCCAGCCCGATAACCGAGCCGAAGGTGCGCTACAACCAGCTCATTGCGGCCGCAGAGATGGCGGCCAGCCCTGCCGGCGGTATCATTTACACCCGGGATATCTACCTGCAGGACATCAAGAGCTCCTTCTCCTACAACCTGTGGGGATTCGACCTGGCCCCCGACCGCCACGGACCCAAGAATGAAGCGGACATGTGGGTGGATTGTGGCCGGCTGTGGTGCGGCATCGGCAACGTGAATCTCCTGGAGGAGTTCTTGCCGATGGTGCTGGACCCGCCTGGGGCAGAAACGGATGAGACCCGTCGAATCAGTATGGACAGGTACTCGATGGGCAGTGAGCCGGTAAACAACCGGCTTTACACTGACCTGGTCAAGGCAAACGCCGGGGCCTGGCAGATGGTATGGCGCCGGGTTGCCGGCGAAAACTCAGTTATCAGGACCGCAAGCCGCTGGGATGGCATGGTAAAGCACCTCGGCTACACGTCGGTCGGCCTCCAGTATGGGGTAAAGGATACTCTCTCCCAGGTAATCACCACCGACCGGGGACTGATCCAGGACTCTCAGGAAAGATTGAAAGATGCCGAGATTGTGCCCGACTACAGGCTGACGCCGAGGGCACAGTCGCACTTGAAGCTGGCCAGGAAGATAGCCTCTCACTTTCAGGTCGAGCGGGTGAACGCGGCGGTTATCCCCCCGGCTTCCGAACGGACGCGCACCGCCGGCCTGTATGACTACCCCAGGGAAGAGATACTGATTCACCTGGAGCAGCTGGAGAGCACACAGAAGACCCTCGATACCGTGATCCACGAGCTGGGGCATCATCAGGCGTACAAGTGGGCGGGAGACATTACGAAGGCCGAGGACCTGACACCGCTACACAGCGACAAGATGACAGAGGTAGCCGCCTACGTTGTCGCTGCAACTGCCTCCCGGCAGTTTGACGAGGAATTCAGAGGAGCAGAATGGTGAAAGGAGGTGAGCAATGCCTAGAGAGCCGTTATATCCGCATGTGCCGAAAAGCCGGCAGCCCCTGTTCCCACGTACGGCGAAGAAGGGGATGGTTACTATTACTTGCCCTATCTGTGGGAAGGAGATAGAAATTCCTGAGTATAACAAAGTTACCCGGTCCGATGCTTTGGGAGAACACTTAAAGAAAGAGCACGCCGGGCACCCGCGCCTTCCCCAGGTAACCATTGAGGGCGGAGAGCTGGTACCGCCCCAGTACCGCCACCTGGTCGGCTGGATAGATGAGCCGCTACCCGATTTCAGCTTGATGATCGAGGACTACAGCCTGCTGGCGGCACTTCTGCCGGCGGTAGAAGTAGAGGGCGAGCGCAAGGTTGACGCTGTATTAAAACAGCTCAAAGCCGGCGTTGAGGGCATCCAGCAGAGCGAGACATTTCGCCTGTTTCTGACCACGATGGCGAAGTTCCATGACTACAGCATCGGCAATCAGATACTCATCATGATTCAGAAAAAGGAGGCCACTAAGGTCGCCGGTTTCAACACCTGGAAAAACCTCGGCCGGTGGGTGAAGAAAGGCGAAAAAGGAATCGCTATCCTGGCACCGGTGCTGCCGCCGCGACCGACCTGCCCTAAGTGCGGGGCAAAGATACCCAAAGGTTCCAGGTACTGCCCGGACTGCGGGGCGGAAGTCGAGCCAGAGCCGGAAGCTGTTGAGGCAAGATACTTCAAAGTCGTTTACGTCTTTGACATCGCCCAGACCGAGGGCAAGCCCTTACCCGAGTTCGAGGTACCGGTCCTGACAGGAGAGGTCAACGAGGAGCTTTTCGCCAAAATGATGGCTTTGGCCAAGGCGGAGGGGCTCGATGTGAGCTTCGAATCAAGGCCGGGGCTGGACCCGTCCATCAAGGGAGAATACTCGTCTCCCAAACGCATCTGGGTCCGCCCTGAGGAACCGAGAGCGCAACAGTTGAAAACACTATTACACGAATCTGCACACTATTACTCAGCAGGGGTGTTCCGTATACCCAGGGCGGATGCCGAGACAATCGCCGAGAGCGCCGCTTTTGTGGTGGGCGCCCACTACGGCTTCGATACCGGAGTAAGGTCGTTCCCCTACGTGGCGCTGTGGTCTCAGGACAAGAAGGTGCTGGAGAGAAACCTGGGTGATATCCGCAAGGTGGCCACGACAATACTTGAGGGGCTGGAAAGGTGAGGTAAATCAATGCAATTGCCGATGACAGGGCTATCAGCGGAACTGCCGCGTATACCAAGCACGGACGTGGCACACGAAATTGTAAAGTATGAGCCAGGGCGCATCGCCTGGGCGAAGTTGGTTGACGACTCTCCTACCGGACTGAAAATCGTACACGTCGGCACCGTTGAAGGAAAGCCAGCCTGGGCAGACGGATTCATGCTGGAAATAGCCGAGGTGCCGGAGCGGCTAAAGGCACTGAAAAAGTATGCGGAGAGGGCTGAAACCCCCGATGGCAAGCCACGAATTTTTGACCCGCTTGTTCCGGAGATAACCCCCCAACACGTAGCTGTCCGCCCCCTCGCCACGATTGTGGGAGAAAAAGAAGGCCGCCAGCAGTTCCGCAAGGCTGATGTTACATACCTGGCAGGCGACGAACGGGAGATAACCATTCAGACTAAGTATATCGACTATTCTTTATCCCGACACCCCGACGCACAGTTCGTTATGCACCTCTCAACTATGCCGCTGGTAGTGAGGGTCAAAGGCAAGTCTCTTGGCGTCATTATGCCTATCACAACCTCGAATGAGATAATGCTGCAGGTCCGTGATTTCTTGCGAGTCGAAGTTCCTGTTGAACCTCCGCCTCGTCCACCGGTCGAACCCGTGAAGATTACTCGCGAGCAGATTTGGGAGATGGACTATAACCATACCCTCGACGACCTGAAGGCAATGGCCAGGGAGCGGGGTCTTTCGCCGTCAGGCACCAAGCATGAAATAATCAGGCGACTGTTGACACCACCGGTGGCTTGACAGAAAACACCCCCGGTGGCATACTATAACCAGGTCGATACCAGAAAAAGGGGCGTAGCTAAAAAGCTGCGCTTTTTTCTTTTCTGGACAAAACCCTATAAACGGGTAAAACTCTTAAAGGAGGTAAGGAAGTGGCTATTAGTTTACTTCAGGCAGGCAACGCTATCCTCTACAATAGCGTGCCCTGGTCAAAGAGGCTGGTTAGCCTCAAGACCCGCAGCTTCCCCAAGGGCGCAGTGCCCGCGCATCTGATGGGCTACCTATTTGCGAAGGGTGGCGATCCAGCTACCTGTGCCAGGGAGACGATTGGCAAATCCGGGGCGTCAAGGATCCATGCCATGAATTCTTGCGTCTCCAGGCTTAGAAAACGCCGGTAAGCCACAGGGAGAACTGAGAGGGGGAGGCGCAAGCTTCCCCTTCTTTATTCTGCATCACACAGTGCATAATATGATGCATTATATGGTGAAACATATGCCTAGAGAACTTAAATTAGTTTTGAGGGAAACTCCGATCGGCCGCGAGGCAACCCCCTGGCTGAACCCGCAAAGAGAAAGATTTAGCAAGGTAGCAAGAGAATGCCGCGAGGAATTCAAGGATTCAAAACTCAGGGGCGAGGCAAAGGTCCGCGCGATGAACCGGTTTATGTCTGAGCGTCTGAGGGAGACGGATAAACCATAAATCCGACATTCACCAATGCAACCTCGGGATGGTAGCTGAACCTGGCCGTAACAACCTCGCCACTGGGGTTCTTGATGCTGCTGTCGCTTATGACGCCGTGGAACGACCAGTGCCCATTAGAGGTCTGGCTGTACTCCCGGCAGCGGAACATAAAGTCGCTGCCCCCCCTCTCTTTCCTGGCGAATACTACTATCTCGTAGCGCAAGTCCTTGATGTAGACTTCCGGTATTTTCACTTCCCCAGGGAGCCCTTTCCAGTCTCGCTGCTTGTTGAGGTCTACCAGCTCTTCCATCTAAATACCCTCTGAATTGCGCGCTATAATCTTGGCCGCTAATTCCTTCTTGTCGCCGCTTATGCCAATCCCCAGGTCTCTACAACGGGCTCTCAATTCCTCTAAAGTGAAACGGTAATCATAGTCCAGTATCTCCTGCAAGGGAATGCCATTCGGGAAAAGGACACCCACCCGGTTATTGAGACGCTCCTCGGTCGTCAGCTCCTCAGCCTCAACCCTCAAACCCCTCCGCGAAGACTCGCGCCTGACTTCCGGCTCCAGTTGCTCCAGCTCCTGTCTCAACACAGAAGCATCACCGCCATTGGTCTCTATATCATCTATCAGTTCCCGCAGCTGCTTTCCGTTAAGTCTTAGCGGCATTACGCTCTCCCCTGGAGATTCTGCCATAGGCCCGGTTCAGCAATTTCATCGCCTCGTCATTCATCACCGAGCCTTTATCGCTGTGAAAGGCTCGGGCAAGGTTCCGGTAGTTTCTTTTTATCTCCTCGGGGGAGGCGTCGGACTTTAATCCGAGGACGGCGTACGCCATATCCAAAGTCATATCCGGCTCTGTCTCTTGCGGCACCGTCTTTTGGCCAGCCGGCAGCTCCCTGGGGCGCTGCGCCGACTCCCTGAGTAACTCCTGCACCGTCCTGCCGGTATATCGAACGAAGAGCGTGTCCACCATGTTGGCGAACCCCATGACGCCGGCGGTGGCCTCTTCCATGCCTGTCTTTCGCTTGCGCCTTGCCATGCCTTTATTATACACCAGGGGGGTAACAAATCGGGTATTTTCGGACTCTTATATAGTAGAGGGCTTCGCCCCTTGACGTCACAAGGTGAGATTCGGTATATTCTAACAAGAATGATTTATCACAGTCAAGGGGGTTAGAATTGGACAAAGAGACAATCCTGGAAAAATACACCGCGAACCTGGCCAACTCCAGCACCAAGGCCACTTACCTGGCCTATGCCAGGGACTTCCTGGAACATGCCAATACCCTCGACCGCGCCGCAGTGGACCGGTACCTCAATTCTTTGCGCCGGAAGGGCAGAAAGCCCGGGACCATCAATTTCGTCTTCCGGGTGATCCGTCGAATCTTCACCGTCAATGGACTGGAATGGGAGTACCGTCGCGGGGAGGCCCCTCCCATCGGGCAGCGAGACGAGTACCGTCCTCAGCTCTCCACCGACATTATCCGGGTGATGACCGAGTCCGCCATCAACGGCAAGCTCCACGAAGATGAGAGCTGCTTTCTGGCGTGCTCCACTGTCTATGGGCTGCGCCGGGAGGAGATGATAGACCTCCATTCGGACGACGTCGACCTGGCCAACGACTCTATTTACGTCAGTACAATTAAACAGGGGCGGCAGCGATACCACCAGGTACCGCCGGAGATAAAACCTTACCTGGCAGCTCATGACTTCTCGCGACGCTACAGCCTCACCGGTATGTCCCAGCTGTTCTGGATGATAGTCAATAACTCCGGACTCGAGGGGTTGAAGTCGCAGCGGTTAGGCTGGCACTCAATCAGGAGAGCAGTGCTCGACGGTTTAATCGACAACGGCGTGAACCCCTTCGCCGCCCGAGCTTTCCTGCGATGGAAAGGTGCGAGCTCCGCGGACATGGCAATGCCGGCCCGGTATTACGGCAATGTTGTGGTTAACTTGAACGGCAGCACTCCTATTCTGGAAGAGGCGGCCGGCGACGAGGAGATATTCCAGAAGCACCCGTTTCTTCCGCTATGGAGAGGAGGACTGAGTCTATTATGACCTACAAAGACAAGAGAGAATCAACGGAGAAACACACTGAGAGGGTGGCCTGCCCTCTCTGCGGCTGGTGGCGAACGCTAAACTTCGGCATTGACCAGCGCACCGGCGAGCCGAGAGAAGTCCGCTTTGACAAGGTAGACGTGGAGACGGCAACGCTTTGGAGAGTGGAGCGCCTATCCGGAGCCGGCAGGGCTTCCAAGAATGCCAGAATTGACCTGGTGGATAGCCGCAAGCTGGGGGAGCTGCCGGCGGAGATGAAGGCGCAAATCAAGACACAGTGCCGGAAAATTCTGGAAATATTAGGGGAGGGAACATGAACAAGCTCGTAATTGCTGATGAGTGCTTTGATGCCGTGAGCGATGAGGTGTCCAAGGCGGTTTACAAGGCACTGGAAAAGCCGTTTGACAAAAGAGAGGAGAGGGAAGCGTTTTATACCTTCACGAACACGATGCTCACGCTTGCCTCAAAGAGGTTCAGTTATCTGCCGGAGGAGGATAGAAACGACATCGCTGCCTTTTGTGGAGCATGGGCGAACGTGGGGATATTGCTGGGCAAGTCCCCTAGTGTCCTGGCGGATATACTGAAGAAAACCGGTGCAAGGACGGAGGAGATTGCCGAGAACTCCAGCAATGGCAGCAGGGATTAGTGTCCATATTTGGACTGTTGAGGAAATTGTGGAGCTAGTAAATTTGATATAAAGGAGGAGAGAATATAATGGTGCCGCATATATTAGGAGCGATTAGTATTGCCATATTCGCATTCGCCACTTGGATTGGGTTTGTTCCACTAAAAGGTGAAGAAGGCTTTAATCCAGAGCAATGTGAACATAGAATTAAAGGATGGGTTAATAGAGTAATATTGCAAAGATTACACTGCAACTGGGCTATCAATACACCTTATGCATTAACAAAAATACTGATAGTCTTTGCTGCCTTAATCGGTATTATAAGTATTTTTCTATCATACTAGGGGGTTGCCTTTTCAAAGAGGCAGTCCGAGCGTAAAATCGTTTGGACTGCCTCTTTTTGTGCCCCTGGGGAAGCTGCCAAGTCAAAATCTAGGGGGGAGAAGCCCTGGGCGACCCCGCCGACCCGCCCCGCCCCACGCCTGATAGTCTCAAAAACAAGCTCCCACGCTTGAAAACAAGCCCCTGTAGTCTAAATCTAGGCTGTTTTATGCCCGCCTGAATAGTTCAGCACCTTTGCCCGCCACGCTCACCACCAGCACCATGACCATGACCATGACGACTCTCCATGACCACGACCACCAGCACCACGACCACCAGCCTATTATAAATATATTATATATCTTCCAAAATCGTTGACCCCGCCAGCATACGGTATAAGCATATATGCTATAAACCTTCTTATGAGAATGGCTTGACAAACGTAAATTGAGTATGGTAAATTTTATTATAGGCTCATTTTTGAACCTGAGCACCTTAAAAATTGAATATGATTGAAGCTGACCTGAGAGCTTGCCCTAGAAAGGGGGAAGCATGACCAACGATAATGCCCAGGGACACAGCCAGAGCCACCAGCAGCCACTACAGGGGCATTGTAGCCAGTGCCGCAAGGTTTGGACTCTTGCCGAAGCTCAAGGCGTTTGCCAGTGGTGTGGGAAGTCTGCTAGCTGCCAGTCCAGCATAGTAAAACAACGCTCTATCACAGCTAGCCGACGGCGGAAGCCAAAGGAAGCTAACACTATCGGGAACGGCTACGACCAGTTGCCAGAACCTCACCTGACCTACTACCGTATAGGGTTACGCTTTGCCATCAAAGTCCTGACCGATGACCAAGAGGACTTACTCCACGATATAATCCTACATCTGGACAGGGTAGCGGAACGGAAGCGGGAAAACGGAGAGCCGTTTAGCGAACCAGCTATGTATAGGACTGCCGAACACGTCAAAGACCATTACTGGTATGAGCTGCGGAAGCGAACATCGGGACTGGACTGCGGACACTGTAGCAAAGCACAACGGCGAAAGTGTAAAGAGGGCTGGCTATATGGCGATTGCCCAATGCTAATCAAGCTGGAAAGCATAAACAAGCCTATCATAGACAGCGAAGGCAATATCACTGAGTTCGGCGACCTGATAGCGGATGATAAGGCTCTTGACCTTGACGCTTGGCTAGACGCTAGAACACTGTATCTGGGACTGCAACAGCGAGCTAAACGGATAGCCGTGAAACTGCGAGACGGCGAGACGTTATCAGGCGCAGACAGGAAATACCTGTGGAAGCTACGGAAACGAGAGCAACCAAAGCTATTTTGAGACTAGGGGTAACATTTCAGGGATTTTCGGACTCTTATATAGTGGAAGCACCAGCTAGGCTAGAGTATCTCAGCTAGATGGTAGCTTACTACTAGGCGAAGCTGGCAGCCTTGCCCACTAGCCAGATAGCCAAAAGGGGGTTGTTTTTTGGAACAACTGAATATCGTGGGCAAGCGTTCAGGAGACGGCTTTGTAGCCCATAAGGCTACGCTGGTAAATGCTCTGGCACGTGCTTTAGCTGACCGTGTAACGGTTAGCGACTACACGCTAGGGCGTAAAGGCTTTGTCGGTTATCTGAAAGCCCTTGCGGGGAGTAACATCGTGAAGATAGTCCCTGCTAACGGTGCTGATAGCGTATCGCATGGCAACGGCAAACGGCTGAAAGTAACCTGCGGAAGCAATACCAGCAACCTTGAGGACATGGCATGGGTGGGAGAAAAGACCCCTATGACCCTATGCGATGTCAGGGTAAGTCCTAAACGCATAGTCCAGCCTAACATCGGCGGACTGGAGTTAGCGGAAGCTCTTAACAGGGTGATACCCTTTACCGCTAAAGAGGATAACAGACCAGTTTTACAGTGTGTCCTCTTCAAAGCGGGTGAAGGCAAGCTCATGCTGGTAAGTGCCGACGGCTTCAGACTGGCAGTAGTAAAGCTGGACTGTGATATTGAAGGGCAAGCCTTGATACATCGTGATGAGTTAAGGGGGATTGCCAATGCCTTGCGGAAAGCTCAACGGGTAGCCGTGAGTTTAGAGGCAAGCGGGGAAAGCCTTGACGGAACGAGCTTGATAATTGACACGGAGCTAATCCGCTATAAGTGGCGGGGTGCTGATGGTCAATTCCCTGATTATGAGAAGCTCATACCGAATGAGGCGAACACCACCGCACACCTTGACAGCGTGGAAGCTGGCAAGGCGATTGCCTCTCTCAAAGCCCTTGCGGATAGTAAAACCTATCCGATAGACCTAACCCTTGACGGCGGGTATATCACCATGACCAGCCCTGATGAGGGCGGGCAAGTTACCATACCAGCCGATATTGAGGGCGGGGGCAAGGTGCGAATTGACGGCGGTTATCTCACGGAAGCCCTGAAAGCCTGCGGGGGCATGGTGGACTTAACGCTCACCGATGGCAAATCACCAGTCCTGTTTACTACGGAAGGTTATCAACTGGTGGTAATGCCCATGCTGACCAGCGAAAGCAAGGCAACGGCAGAAGCGGAAAAGCCAGAGGCGGAAGCGGAAGCAACCGAGCCAGAGCCAGAGGCGGAAGCGGAAGCCGAGACGGAAGCCGAGCCAGAGGACACCGAAGCCGAGCCAGAGCCAGAGGCAACCGAAACCGAAGCCGAGCCAGAGCAAGCCGAAACGACAGAGCCGAAAGCTGAAAAGCCGAAGCGTAGCCGTAAGAGGGGAAAAGTAGCCGTAGCCTAAAGAACGCTTGACCAAACAAACGACGCACAGGAAGGCGGCGAGAGCCGCCTTTTTGTGTCTTTTTTTGTAAGGGGGTATTCCTGCCCTGTGCGGGGATACCCCCTTTTTGTGTGCGTCAGGGGCAAATCTAAGGAAAAGGGGGAAGCCATGACCTTGACCACGCAAAGGCTCCCCCGTAATGGCGACGGCTACAGCGAAGCCCTGGACTACAAGCGCCTGCCAGAACCCTGGCGGGAATGGGCGAAGATTGCCAACAACTTCATCTGGACACTGGACACGCAGTGGGACAGGGAAGATTTGATGCACAACATCATCGTGAGGTGTGCTGAGGTAGCCGAGGTATACCGCCAACGGGGGATACCTTTCAACAAAGGAGCGGTTATCAAGACCGCCGAGTATACCCGTCTCCGTTTCTATCATCAAAAGAAAAGGTGGAAGCGTGTCTATTCGGTAAGCCTGAATAGCATGGTGAGAGACTCCGACGGCAACGAGACGGAGATGATACAGACTATCCTTGACAAAAATGGGATAGACCGAGACGAGTGGCTTGACTTCAAGAACTACTACCAGAGCCGACCGAAGGCGGAAAGGCGAGCCGTTCGGAAGCTGGTAAGAGAGGGCGGTCGCACGCCGTCAGGACACGACTGGAAACAGATACGGCGGTTTAGAGCCGACGCTAAAATGGCACTGGTGTAAAAGCCTGGTGCGGAAAGGGGGAGCATGCCCAAAATCTACAGGGCTACCCATGCCCGAGGAGGTGATAAGAGTGGATGACCAGAACATTATCTTTGTCCTCACCAAAGAGGATGTCCTGGAGTGTGCCAGGATGAAAGGTATCCCCGATGAGGTGATAACCGATGATGTGTTGCGCCAGGTAAGAAAGATGGTGGACTCCGGGCTAGAGTGCTGGTCTGAGGTGGTGATGACCGCCATAGACTTTGCGCTCAAAAGTTAAATAAGCGCTCTATCAGCTGGGGACCGGAGAAAATCCGGTCCCCTTTTTTTGTGTTCTAAACAACAAGATGGGGGGGTTTTTATACTCCCTAAAATCTCCTTCAAAGGAGAGGGGTGCCGCCCCTCTTTCCATGGCCGGGTGCTCGGGTGCCACTAGGCCATCCACAAATACATACATACATAGGGCGGCCGTTAGCCGGCGGGGATCCGCTGGCCAAGCGGTACAGGGGCTACTCTGTAAAGAGGACTATATTCCTATCCGAAAAAGTGACCTTTGGGGGATTGTATCGGTCACAGAATCTGCGGTAGAGTTCAAATATCCACGATAAGTGGAGTATATACACTCCTTATAGTGGAGTAGAAAGGAGGCGAAACATGAAAAAGCTTATCAAGCAGTTCCGTTACGGCGAGAAGGGGTTTACTCTCATTGAACTCCTGGTCGTCGTCGCCATCCTGGGCGTCCTCGCTGCCGTGGCCATACCTAACGTCGGCAAATTCATCGGCAAGGGGAAGGCAGAGGCGGCGTCAACAGAGCTGCACAATGTCCAGACGGCGGTGATGGCAGCCATGGCCGACGCCAGCTCCGGGAATGTATTTGCTGGCAATGCAGTCGTTCCTAACACTAACATAAACTTTGGCGATGCCGACGGAGACGCTTCTACTCCCGACAAAACACCAGATTTAGAAGTTGACCCCGGCCCTCCTCAGGTTACTGTAGGCGAATTTATTGTCGGTCGCGTGGCTAAAGTAACGGGGTCTTACGCTATCGATATTCAAGGCACCGTTAACCAGGTATGGTATCCTGGGGTTGATTAAGGATTAGCTCTCCCATAGTATGGGGGCGGGCTCTGCCAGGGGAAACAAGGGCTCCGGCTGCTCGATCCCGGATAGTAGGGTGAATCTCCCTCCCGTGTGCTGCCCTTGGCGTAATCGGGCCGGTGGCATCCCGCCCTTACATTCGGTTTATAAATGCAGTGGTTAAAAGGGCATATCGAGGAGGTAATGTTTTGTCTGTTTCTGCTTGTGTTGACAGGATGGGGTTTTTACGAACTAAAGGGCTGTTAGCCACCGGGGGCCACTATCGAGCAACTTCAATATTCGCCGTCCTTAATTTAGCCGACGCTTGGCTTACCACTCAACTGTTGAGTCGCGGAGGAGCCGAGATTTTGTGGTGGTCCTCGCACTACAACAGCAATGTGATTATCAAAGGGACGCTAGCCTTATTGGTAGCCATTATTCTCATCAGTCTCGGCAAAGCCCATCTACTGAAGTGGCTCAATATAGCTATGCTGATCGTGGTCTTATCGAATGGGGTCACTTTTCTTGGATACCTGAGCTCATGGCTCTACTGGCAAACGCAGATAGCCACTTATCCTTAGGGCTGGCCCTTGCCAGCTAATTGACGAAGTTCGCGCACCAGGGCTATAATTGCCCTCTTTGCCTCCAGATTAAGCGTTTTGTCAGCCTTTATTGCCGGTATCGTATCTGTGACCACACTCTCTTTACCGGTGATAAGGTAATCAACGGTTACCCCCAGTTCCTCAGCCAATTTAGCCAGAAAAGGCAAAGAAGGAGCTCGTTGATCCTGCTCTATAGCTGAAATGTGCTGTGGGGATAGCCCAATAGCGTCAGCTATCTGTTGCTGGGTCAGTTCCAGCCTTTGCCTTCTCATCTTCATTCTCTCGCCTAGGGTCATTCAAATCCTCCATTTCTAAGATGAGCCCGCTATACCTGCGGGCGCACCGGGATAAGCCTAGCAGTCTGTGGAGTTGGGGCGCAAGAACACCCCATATAGTGGAGTTTTGCAGCTAACTAACAAGAGACTGGCCCGGGTTTGAACCACAGCCAGGGAAATTTTGTCCGGGGCAGAAAAACAGCGATATCATGACATGGCGAGGTCTAGTTCCGCCAAAATTTCCTTAAAAATTCCCTGTCAGGCGGCTTGACAAACTACTCCGAGTGTGATAATCTTGTTTCGCATGTCCGTTCGGAGTCTTGCAGCATAGGGGAGGGGTGTAACAACGTGAAAGTGATCAAAGTGACTACCGATGACCTGATGTCAGTTCAGGATGTCGCCAAAGAACTGGGCCGACCGCGTCTTGCCGTATATCGAATGATAGAGCGAGGCGATATCGTCAGCATCAGGCTCGGCGGTATTTTGTTTATCCCGGTCAGCGAGGTTGAGAGGTTAAAAGGCGCTTCTACTCAACCCGAGACTGACGAAAATCTGCGACCGGTTGAGGCTAAGAAATGAAACTCGCACGGAGACTTTTAATCTACTGTTCAAATTTATAGGAATAAAAAGGACGGCACATGAAACTCGAGACAAGACTTAGGATCATGTCTCCAGTTTCCGGCTCTCCCCAGGGAACTCGGGGAAGTGCCGGAATTGGCAGACGGGCGCGGCTTAGGACCGCGTGCCGCAAGGCGTGGGGGTTCGAGTCCCCCCTTCCCCACCATTCCTATGACCAAATACTAGTTTCCAGGTTACCAAAGTACGCCCCAGGCCAAGCGTATCCGCTTGGCTTTTCGTTTGCCTTTTCTCTCCTGGAAGACGAACATGTTAACACCGGCAACGACGACGAGAGCTGGGCAAACTCTCTCGTTGCTGGCCACACCGGGTCCAAAGTTCTCACGGCGCTGACGGAATATGCCGTGGAGGTGAAACCGTGAGAACACAGATGGCCGTCAATGATTTCATTCTGTCTCGTAAGGCTCTCAAGCTCAGTCCCAGGACTGTCGACTGGTATAACCACAAGCTTTCAGCCTTTGCCCGGGCATACCAGGAGCTCCCGGAGACTCCATATCAGGTCGAGGAGTTCCTAACAGGTATCAACGGTGAGCATAATGCTCACGGCTACTATCGAGCACTTAAAGCCTTCTATCGCTTTCTCAGAAAACGTTACCAGATAACTAACCCTCTCGACCTGGTAGCCATGGGCAGGCCCAGGAAAACAGATAAGCCCACCCTGGAACCAGACCAGCTCTTTGGGATTCTACACGCAGCCACGAGATTGAGAGACAGGGCCATACTGACTCTTCTGATGGACACGGGGATGCGTGCCAGCGAGCTTGCCGGACTAAAAAAGCAGCACATACTGACCGAGGAAGTGAAAGTCTTCGGTAAGACAGGATGGCGGAATGTTCCTATCAGTGATGACAGTAGACGTCTCCTCATAACCTTAATCTCTCAAAACGGCAATGACGATTACGTTTTCCATGGCGAAAGAGGCCCGCTGGGAAGGCGTGGCGTTTACCGCATAGTGAGGGAGTACATGTCAAAGGCCGGAATAGATAAACCGAAGCTCGGCCCCCACAGGATCCGGCATGCTTTCGCTAAGAACTACCTGATGAACGGAGGCGACCTCCATTCCCTTAAGGAAATAATGGGGCACGCCAGTATTACAACCACCGAGGAATATCTGAAGTACGCCAACAGGGAGATTATCAGGAAACACCATCAATTTACCCCGCTTCGTTCGGCTTATGCTGCTGCTCAGGGGAGCATGTTTATAGACGGCGCCGGTGTTCTGGACGAGGCCGAGGCTATTTTGACACAGAAAGGAGGTGAAAAGTAGTGACAGACGAAGAACTGAAACGACTGCGCCGCTATAGTGACAGGGTCAGTGCCAGCGGGGGAGATATCGCCGTCCTTGAGGTGGAGGAACGGAACGACCTGGCGGACCTGCTGCACAAATGGCAGAGCGAAAACGAAGTACCCGTAAATGGATGAGCCGCCGGTGCCCATATCCGGCGGCTCTGGGGGAAGCGATGAGGCTTGACCTCTCACTGCTCTTTCATTCTATACGCCTCACGCCTCCAAGTCAATAAAGAGGAGGTAATTTATGGCAATCGAAGAGAAAAGGGGCTGTGGATTCCGCAAAGTTGGGGGACTGTATCTCGTTGGCGGATATATCTCCGTGGCCTGCGACCGGCTCCCCTATCCCCTGGACACCTGCCCCACCTGTGGCGGAGGCATCAAGGTCTCTAGAGGATTTACCCAGATTAACCCGCTCAAGCTGTTTGGAACGCATGACCAGCCGGTTACGGTCTTCAACGATAACCCGGCCGTAAGGGGAGAAATAACAAAGGTTATATGCGCGGACCGCTTTCGCCCCTGTTTCATGTGTGACCCCACAGACGAGCCGGCTTTTATCATGGGCGTGGGCGAGAAATACTACAAGACGCCCGGCGACTTCCTGGAAGAAGCTCACCAGCTGGGCATATCCAAACGAATCCCTTTCATTCCGAAGGAGCTGGAGCTGGGCAAGACAGTTATCTACTTAGCCCACCCCAAAGCCTGTGAGGTCAGGGAGCCGGTAGCCATGCAGCAGGCAATGGCAATTCTGGACGGGAGTGAGGCAAAACAGCCGAGGCTGGTCGACACCGAGAAGGTCGAAAAGCGCCTCGGTATTTTTACAGCTTTTATCCCGCGGAAGGTGGAGAAGCTCGTTTGGGAGTCTGAAGCGACGCCGGAGGAACTTGGGAAGCTGGAACGGAGGGGCATTACGCCGGTTGTTGTGAAGGATGATGACCCAGACCACAGACCCAAGAAACACAACGGCGAGGAAAGCGATGGGTAGGATAAGACGTTGCGACCGCCGGTGCCACCAAGCCAAGGGCACCAGGTGTGCCTGTGTTTGTCAAGGCTTTTATCATGGAAAAAACGAAGCCATGAATCGTCAAGCTCTATCGGAAATGACTGAAGAAGAGGTCAAGAAGACACTCGAGGAGCACGGCTTCAAGAATGGGGAGAGCAGGTTCGTCTGGCAGAAAGAACTGCCGCTGGAGGTGGCGTAGAGGTGAGGCAATCATGAATGTAACAGCAACGGTGACTGTAGGGAGTATTGAAACCAGGATCCGGGGCGAATGCACTTTCCTGGACGGCAAACCGGGCGACAGCCTCGAGAGGAAGGGGTTGGGATTCTGGATAGACAAATACAGCCTGGACGGCAGTGGTCGCAGGCAGAAGGGCCGGGTGTTCGTCCCCTGGACAAGCTGCTTATATCTGGAAGAGAACAAGAACGGAGGCAAAAATGAATAGCAGAGAGCCTGTTATTTTTAAATGAGGGAGGAGACTACCGGGAGCACCTGGAGTTTACCGCCGACTATATGGCCAAGAATTACATTAAGGCGTCAAAGAAGAGGTGAGCGTGAAATATAGGTTTACCGACAAGTGCATGGGCTGTTACCAACTCCGGAGAGAAGTCCTCGATGTCTCCGGAGCAGGTGCAGGGAAAGGTTATCGAACCGACGAAGGCAAAATCGTAGTCTATGATTGCCTCGATGGCCGGTTTCCTTATCAAGCTGTAATTAGCGGGCTTCTGCGGCCGAGTGGGGGCATCAATACCGCGGCGCGCGATTGCCCCCAAACCATCGAGGGGCATTGCATCATCTGTTCACAGACGGACAAGCTGAAACACTATGGCTTTGAACCCCCCCTGGTATACATCTGCAGCGAGCATGACAAAGCATGGGGCACCTGGTTGGATGAACACCCGGGTAAACGAGAGCACATCGCCCCCAAGGGGAGAGTTGTAAGGGGAAACTGGGTAGAGGTCTTCCGGGAGTTTGTCGAGGACATGCGCCGGAAGGCAGAAGGTGAGCCATGATAATTCATTCGGGCGAACATAGCTCTTTCAGAATAGAGTGGTATCGAGGGAGGTGGGGCTTCTCTTTCACATCTCTATATTCCAGGAAATGGGGCTTTCATCTGTACATCGATATATGCCAGCTCTCAATTCAACTCGAAATCGATTAGATAAACCTGTGGAGGTAAAGATGATATTGAAAACGGAAACCTTAGCTCATATTAGTTCCTATGGTGTTGTCACCGGGCAAATTGAATTAGAGCTGGAAGATGAAAATTCGGAGCTTGGTGAGAAGGTGGGCGACAAGATTATATTCTTAGCAAGGTATTGTGATTCGCTTGTAATCATTGCTGGTAAGGTACTCAGTTATGAGAAAGTAGAGCCGGACCCAGATCTGCCTGAGCAAGATGTGTTTGCCCGGGTTTCTTTCATAAATGCCACCAGCGTGTCAATTACATGGCCAGAGGATATTTAGACAGTACGACCATACTGTGGAGGTGAAAGTGGCGAAGTTAATAATCTGTTATGAGCAGGATGATGAAGGTAACGACACCGGTCGCGTGCAAGTGGTGGACGAAGACGAAGACCTGGTGTTAGATATGTTCCCGAACGAACCTGAAGCCGAAGCAGCCATGGTGAAGCTCCAGGCGGAATTTGACCGTAACGACAAGATAAAAGCCGAGTATCTCCAGTGGGAGAAGGAATGTAAGGCCCGCCATAATATCAGCGAGGACGAGTTGCGCCATTACCTTGTCAATTACGTCTGCGTATAAGGTAGCTTGATACGAAGGAAAAAAGGAACTTGGCGAATCGAAAAGGTTGGAACAATTACGGCGTCTGCCCGTGGTGCACAGGACATCTTAACAAGAGTCCGAGCACCGACTTGCTAAAATGCGCAGGTTGCGGTGTGACCTGGTTTCTGCGTGCGGATGGCAAGCTCGGTTTATGGGATGATAGTCACAAAAAGGAGGTTAGAACATGGCCACTAAAGAAGGCTTAGCAGAAGGTTGGATACAGTATCAATGTCGCGGATGCGGGTGTATAAGCTCCGCGCTCGAAGATAGTTTGTGTGGCCATTACCAAGTCTGCGAGACCTGTGCGAGGAAGAAACCTCTTGGTGATAGTAATATGCTACCACCAGGCCAAGTATGGTTGAAAGAGGGAAGCCCAGGCAGCGGACGGTATGCTTAATTGCATATAAGGTAGCTTAAACGCACAGTACAAGGGTAATGTGAAGGAGAAAAGACCAGATGGCATCTGACTTTGACATCTTGCGCCGGGCCTATGACAGGGAGAATGACTCCCGGAGCAGGAGCAAGCTCTGGGCTGCCTTTAATGTTGGAGCGTCGAGGGCCGACATAAACCGCCTTTTGTCCGAGGAGTTGATAACGCAATCGCACCGGTCTTCGCGGATAGGCACATATGATTACAGTCCAGCTCTGTACCAGCTCACCGAGAAGGGACGGAGTCTGATTTTCGCTACGACCATGGAGCGAGAATTTGAGAGAGTGCCTGCCACCGATATACTTGAGGCCATGAGCTTGATTGTTGGCTTTGACGACATCAAGCAAGCAATCAGCCAGGCAATAGAAACGCGGCGCCGGATCAATTTTCTCCTCGAGGGCCCGCCGGCCTGCGCCAAGAGCTTAATACTGGAAGGGGTGCGCTCTGTGGTACCATCCGCCTACATCGCCTTCGGTTCAAGGACGTCCGCCTCCGGGCTTTCCGATGCCCTCTTCGAGCACCAACCCTCGATACTACTCCTGGATGAAATAGAAAAGATGCATAACGACTGCTTCTCGGTGCTCCTGGGGCTCATGGAGAGCGGCGAGATACTCGAAACTAAGAGCAAGAAGACTCGGGGCATTAAGCTCGAGACAATGGTCATCGGTGCCTGCAACAGCACAGCCAAGATGCCCCCGGAATTCCTGTCTCGCTTCGCCCTGCACGTATTCTTCCCCAGTTACTCACGCGATGAGTTTATTGACGTGTGCCGCGGCTTCCTTGCCCGGGCCGAGAACTGTCCGGAGGATATCGCCATCACCATCGGCGAGACGGTCTTCGACTACAACCTGGGAGACGTCCGGAAGGCCCGGGGCGTCTGGCAATTGATGACCGCTCCGACCGAGAACGAGGTGCTCCGGGTGGCCCGGCTGATGAAGAAATATAGCCGTAATAACCATAACCAGGTCAAGAAACAGAGAACGGAGGCGAAAAGACTGCTATGAGCGACAACAAAGAGCTCGGTGCACTTATTCAGTTCTGGAAGGACAGCCTGTCCCAGCACCGGCTGCTGATGAGCCCGTCCACTGTGTATCTGGTGGAACAGACCATTAAGGGACTGGAGGAATTGAAGAAAACCAAGGAGGCACATAGTCCATGAGTATCGAAGACCTCATTGCGAAGGCCAAGAACCATGTCCGCAAGTCCTTTGCGGGAGACTTGGATGGTACCCGCGAATGGCTTGAGGCTGAGCCGCCCCATTCTTACGGGGATGAACAATATCGAGTCCGGCTATGGGTACTGGAAGGCTCGCCCCCGAAGGGATATGTGCTAGCCGACTATCGCACCGGCGCAGTAGTGGCACTGGACGGTGGCTTCAGCCGTAAAAAGGTTTATCGGAGGCATTATGACCAACGAATTTAGCGTGGCAAAGGCTATCGAGGACACCGCGCGGGTGCTGGAGGATGCCGGCATGCCAGCGGAAGAGGCGAAGCGCCAGGCAGCGGAGCAGGTTAACTCTATGGGTGCCACAAAGACGCTGCAGGGAGATTGCCCCATCGGCGGCGCCAGCCCCATGGCCTGCATGTTCTGCCAGTACGGCCACATGACAGATTGCCATTATCCACTAACCTGCGACGAGGCGGAGTGCGACCATTACCGCCAGCTCCTGGAGGCCGAGGGGGAGGTCGTCGAGCTGGACGAAGACCAGGCGAGTTTATTCAAGGAGGGGTAAATATGGCAACTAAAGCGGTCGCAACACAACAGAAGGCGCTCGTCAAGTGGAAAGGCGAGCAAATCATCGTCACATTCAATGACGTAAAAGACCTCATCTGCAGACTAGCCACCGACCAAGAGGCGGTCATGTTTCTAAAAACTTGCTCCTCGCTCCAGTTGAATCCGTTTGCCAACGAGATATATCTGATCAAATACGACGAGAGGGACAAGGCTGCCACCGTTATCTCGGTAGGCTCGTACCACAAAGCGGCCGAGGCGAACAAAGACTATAACGGCTACGAAGCCGGCATAATACTCAGGGACAGCGGCGGCAAACTGGAGTTTCGGGAAGGGGCATTTCTTCTTGATGACGAGATGGACAAGCTAGTCGGCGGCTGGGCCAAAGCATATCGCAAAAACAGGGATAGGCCGACTTACATTGCCGTCAACAAGGCAGAGTGCATCCGGTACACCAAAGATGGAAGGCCCACAAAATTCTGGACGAAAGAAAAGCAGGCCTCCATGCTCAGGAAAACCGCTCTCAAACGAGCTCTGGTCGAGGCATTTCCGTCGCTCTTTGCCGGCACTGTATCATCCGCGGAAGTCTCCGAGCCAATTGAAGCCGAATATGAAGAGATGGCAGAAGGCGAGGTCCCCCCGGCCATGGAAAAGGGCGGGCAGCCTGATTGGAAAAAATTCTGGGCCAGGGTGAAGTCCGAGCTCGGACTAACTACCGAGCAGGCCCGGGAGCTGCTGCAGGTCGACTCCATCAAAGATGAGCTGATAGATACCGGCTGGACCATGGAGGACATATGGAACAAGCTGGTCTCCTCTCTGCAGCAACAGAAAGCTACCGAGAAGGAGACTGAGCAGGTTATCGACGCCGAGACAGGGGAAATAATCGAGCCAGACGACTTGGAGAAGGAGCTATTCGGAGAGGATGAGGCCGGCGCCCCGGCTGCCGATAAAATAGATCCTCGCACTTTTACTTCCTGGTCACAGGTGGCGGACGCCGCCGCCAAGCTCGGTATCTATCCATCGGCGGTCTTTAAGTACTCCGGATACAAGAATTGGGAGGCTTTCCCGAGCTACGTTGATGCCTGGGGCGTCGTCATGGAACTGGTTAAGGAACGCAAAGAAAACCCGACCATGCTGTAAGGGGAGAAAAAGTGTCGACGACTATTGATTATAAGCGATATCTTGCGTCTCGGGAGTGGAGAGTAAGGCGCAAGAAATTTATTGAAGAAGCAACGTACGGCGTTTGTCAAAGATGCGCCGACCACCCTATTGAAAACGTGCACCACCTGACCTATGCAAATATAGGCAATGAAGACTGGGACGACCTCATGGGATTATGCCGGCCTTGCCACGAATACATCGCAGGCGTGCGTGATGATGACCCGGCGCTTGCGGTTATTCAACGCTGGATTGCTAAACACGGGCTACGTCCAGCGAAAATTTGGCCAGGTATGGATATATGTCCTTGGCCACCCCTTGAAAGCCACAACCCTGAGCGCGACCATGACCCTGTCACCTTAATAGTAGACCTGGTTTGTGAAAGCGAACACGCCAACTTCATGCCGGAGCAACCCAGGATGCAGTGGGGGCTAGGCGTATTAGCTATCTTTTCTTGGTTATAGGAGGAAGAAATGCCGCGAGGGCGTCGCCCTTTACCCTGGATAAAATTGTGGTTTGACATGCTCAATGATGTCAAAATGAACAGGCTTTCGGCAGCTGAGAAGTGGTGCTGGACAGGCATATTGCTTCTTGCTGGACAACCACCGGAACGTGGCAAATTATTACTTACCGAAACTGAACCTATGACCCTGGAAGACATCGCTAGTGCCCTTCGTTTGATCCCCGAGGAAATACCATCGTTAGAAAGCTGTATTTCAAAACTGATAGCCCTTAAATCACTCAAATGGAATAGTCACTGCCTCGAGGTTATCAACTTCAAAAAGAGGCAGGAAGTATATGAGTCGGACCTGCCAGAAGGCGAATTAACTCCGAAATCACTCCGAATTAACTCCGAAAAAACTCCGACAGAGGAAGAGGGGAGAGGGGAGAGGAAGAAGAAAGACGTAGATGTAGAAGAAGATACTACACCTAAAGGTGGCCGCAAGAAGCGGCCTGCACCCCAAACTGACCCAAGGGTAAGAGAAGTTTTTGATGAAGTTAAAAAATACCTTGGGTATCCAGAGAAAACTGGTGGCAAAAACCCTATTCCGAACTATGGCAAAGAAGGCCAAAACATCAAAAATATGCTCACTCGAGGCTTTACCTGCAAGGAGATATTGGATTGCTGGAGGGGCAAGGTATCTCAGCGTGGCGGGGACTTTGTAAGCATGCAGTGGGTTAACGAGGATATTGGCAAGAAAGGAGGTACCGATGGCCAAGGAGTTAAAGACAAAAGAGGCAAAGTCCACCCTCGAGAAGATTTCAGTGGCGGAAAGTGGTAGCCCCCATGATTTGCTCGGTTGCGGTCCTCGCATCAAGCGATTAACTACCTGGGAGCCGGAGCGATGGGAATGTGAGAGAGACCCGGCAGCCGCTGGGTTGCCGCTTTTATCCAGAGAGGCGATGCGCTTTCCCGCCTGGAAAGACCTGGGGAAACCGAGCCTGGCCGCTGCCTGCTACGCTGCCAAGGACATGGCGCGGGGTAACCTGTCCCGCGGCAATTTCCTGGTGCTGGCCGGCCCGACAGGAGTTGGCAAGACTCACTTGGCGCTGGCCATTGCCTGGGAGTGGTTTGAGGACGGCTTCAACGTCCTCTTTACCCGGGTTGATGACATGCTCGACTGGCTCCGCCAGGGGTACGACGATAACACTTACCACAAGCGGCTTGACTCGATACGACGTCGCCATTTGCTCGTTCTTGATGACCTGGGTACCGAGCAGACTAAAGACTGGGCAGGGGAAAAGATGGACCGGATAATTGATTGGCGCTATCTTGACCGGTCACCGCTAGTGGTAACCACCAACGCCAAAAGCGAGGACCTGGCGCCGCGAGTGGCCAGCCGGCTCGGCGATACCAGCTGCAGCATTGTGGTACCGATCGATGCTGAGGATTTCCGCACTGGGGGGCATGATGAAGAACCATCGGCCCAGGATAGTTGAGCCAACGCGCTGCCCCCAGTGCCACGGCCGGACGGCCAGGTTTACCAACGGACAGGGCAGGGGCTGGATAAAATGCCTCAGCTGCGGGGCGCAGATACCGGTAGAATCTGGATATCGGGAGGTTAAAGATGGAGTTGACAAAAGCCAGGGCGATAGCGGAGGAGATTAAAGACCTCCTCGCTCCGGTCTGTAAGAAGGTCGAGATCGCCGGCAGCATCCGGAGGCAAAAACCTTTCGTCCGGGATATTGACGTCGTCCTGATTCCCACCAACCAGGGCCAGCTGCTATACCGTCTCCAGCAGCTCGGGCAAATCAAGTCCGGCAAGGCGAAGCTCATCCGGGTTGAGCCATGCAAGTATGGCATACCCCTGGATATCTACGTGGCCACGCCGGAGACTTGGGCGACGCTTTTGCTGATCAGGACCGGCAGCGCCCGGCACAATATCCGGCTGTGCAGCCTGGCCAGGGACAAGGGCATGAAGCTGCACGCCGACGGCTCCGGGCTCTTTCGTATTGAGGCGCAGGGCTGCGAAGGGGTTGAAGCCAGGCTCGCCGGCGAGACCGAGGAAAGTATATTCCAAGCTCTTGAGATACCGTACAAGGAGCCACAGGAGAGGGAATGATGCAACCAGGTTATCTGAAGGTCAAACAAATAGCGGCCATGGCCGGCGTGGGCGTATGGACGGTACGGCGCTGGATCAAGACAGGCCGGCTGCCGGCGTACCACCTGTCGAGGAGAATTGTCCGGATAAGAGCCGAGGACTGGGAGCGCCTGGAGCTGGAGCTCAGGCAGAGGCGAGTAAGAGAGGTTAAACGAAAAGATGCTTGACCCTGATGATGAACAGGTCATAAAGGACGCTGAAGGGGGCGGTGCTGTCCTGGTCACATGGGACCGGGTATTACGGCAGGCTGCCGGCGGTATGACACCCTACGAGGCTATGGACAAGGCTCTAGCTGAGGGGAAAGGTACACCAGAGGCCCAGGCTGATGTGTCCCGTCTCCGCCAGCTCAAGCCGTCCGACCTGACTGCCCTATCGGAGGCAGGCAATAAGACCTATGAACTATTCCGCCAGAAGCTCGAAGTCAACGAGCCGGGCGCCAGGCTGATACGTCACTTGCGTGTCGAGAAAGATTACTCATGGCGGGCGATTTCCCGCTATATTTCCCGCACTATGAAGGCACCTTGGGGAGCTAACCAGCTCGCCGGTATGGTTCTATGTGAGAAGGCGGCTAAACTGCTGGGAGAAGACTTTATGCAGCCGCCGTGGAACTAAGCCCACATGTAATTGGCGTTAAACGCAAAGGAGAAATTGAATATGAGTACAACTACCTGCCAAAGGTGTGGACGTCCGTGCCGTGGTGGTCCACCCTCCAATCCCAACGCCCACCCATTCCGGCGTGCTCTGGAAGGTTTCTGTGCTGATTGCGCTGTCACCGTGATGCTCAAAGGCATGGAGCCTATGTCATTCCTGCTCGCCGAGAGTGGCCCCGCACCATTATTGGCGCCATTTATCCAAGAACAGTACGGGGAAATTCTGAAAGCGGGCGATTCAGAACTCAAACTAGAAGAAATCAACTGGCAATGGGTCGTGGATAACTGGGATCTGCCGATACCGAAGAGAATGAAGAAGGCGCGCTCTGGACCATTTCATGCCTACGGCGAAGGATAAGCGTATAAGCGAGGTGAAATGAGCAAGGTGATTCTCGTAACATTGACATCCCCTAAAACATGCCGGCGGTGTAAACAAGAAATAAAGGTGGGCGAGACTGCCGTGCGCACGACGAGTATTTCGTCCACATGTTCTGAAAGCATGACCAGTAACGCCTACCTGCATCAGGGATGCTGGAAACCAAGACGAAATCAGAATTGCTAGCGTATAAGGTAGCTTAAACGCATTAGGGTGAAAGGATAACCACAGATGAACAAGGTTGACTGGGGAAAACATGAACGCCTGCTGTGGAAACCCCTGGTACTACCGTTGTTCTGGATCCGGGTCTCCCGGGGAAGGTTTCGCTGCTGGCTCGTTTTCAACATGAACTAGGGTTGCTGGTCGGCATCCTCTCGCTGACTTTTCTCAAGAAATGTTGAGGCGTTTGGACGTCTCTTCTCCAGCCCTTTTATTCGCTGCTCGAACCCGGATGTCACGCCGGCGCAGTGCTCTCTCTGGGAGCTGAGCTCCCGCCTGATAGCGCCCAGTCCGTCGTTGGGGTCATCGAGCTTATCCTTAACGGCCTTCAGTTCCAACTTCAGTTCCGTCTTCAACTCGGTGTCCTGCTTCGTCCGGCTCTTCCCGTTCTTGACGATGGAGTAGACAACACCAATAACGGCAACCGACGAGGTTATCCAAACTCCTATGACAGGTCCGTCCATGACAACTCCTTACGTTGAACTTCGGGGGAAAACCATCTTCATTTTCCCATTGAGCAGGGATTCCTTTATAGATGCCGGCGTCGGCACGACTTTCGGTGAAACCAGGGAAACCCCCACACCGCGCCAGGCCTCCACTGCCGCCTCCGTGCAAACATACTTCTTATTGCGGCCATAGGGAAATTGCTCGCTCTTCCAGGGCGGCAGCCAGCCCCTGGCCAGCAACGCGACGGCCCCCAGAGCCAGCTGGACGTAGAGGATATAATCGTACCTGGCCCGGCCCACCCGGCTCAGCTCCGCTGCCGCCTGCTTGCGCATTAACATTTCATCATCCGGGTAGCTACTGAGGTCAACGCGGTATACCTCGATGTCCTCCGGAGCGTAGAACGAGAGCCGGCCCACGGCGATGCCTTTGCCGATGGACTCCAGGATGACGTAGTCGTTGTCCCAGGGCAAGTAGTCGCCAATAACACCGAAGTGCACCCTGTCCGTCCTTGGTTCAAGGAGGTACTCGCAGAGCCAGCGGAGCAGACCAGACCCTCTGACTCCGAAGATGTCTCCGGGATATAGTTGCGGGTAAGTTGCTTTTGTGTTCATAACGTTAGGCTTCGGACACCCTGTGGTCTCTGCCACAGGGTAGTTTACTGTGCTTTATCCAGTAGCAACTCTAACCCAGCCCCTCTGAGATGCGGCAGCCGAGGTGAAAGAGCAGGCGGATAAGGAGCTTGTCCCGGAGGTACCCGGCAGCTTCTTCCAGTATGCCTACCTCTTCCGGCGTGAGATACACTTTAGACACCTGCTTTTTCTCCTGCTCTATTCCTCGACTCATCGTTACTATCCTTAATTTGAGACCCGGCATACACTCGACATGTAGCCATCGCTATCGGCTAGATAACATTCAGCTGTGCACGGAGTTTCAATAAGATCATTACCAGGCGAGGTATAGTTATAGCTTTGCCCGGCAAGCAAGGTCAACGTAATTTGTTTTATTATCCTCCAGTCAGTCCACTCCCAATACCAGCCCATAGTTTCATCGCCCCATATCATCCGGTAGTCCCTCCTATACTGGGTTACCGTCTTGGTGGCTGCAGAATCACCTGTATTGGTTACGGTAGCCGAGAAGTTCACCTGTCGCCATGACCCTATACTTGATGGACCCACCGAGCACGTAACGTTAGAGAACGACCAGGGCACTATTCGTGTTACTGCGGTGAAGCTGCCGCTAAGGCCGTCGACCGAGGCCTGGTAGGTCCTGGCTTCGCCTGGTACGGCTTCGAAGGAGACCTGCTTGCTTTCACCTGGATTTAGGGTGACACTCTTTGATAGTATCGTCATTTACACCACCTCACAGGTCACTTCGTAGCTCCCTGCCTTGCCGCCGACATTGGTCACCACCACGCTAATAGATACCGTCTCGCCGACGTAGACCTCGGTCGGCTCAATAATCAGGTCGCTGACAGTGAAATCGGCAGGCTTTTCTATGACAAAAAAGCCGCCAGTAAGCCCGTCTACGTTTACTGAATAGGTTCCCCCAGCACTCGGCACGACCTCAAATGTCACTGCCTTGCTTTCTCCAGGATTCAGGGTTACAGTTTTCCTCAATACTGTCATTTTATACCACCTCACACGTTACTTTGTAAGAACCGGCGCTCTCCCCGATATTGGTGGCGACCACGCTTATCGACACCGGCTCGCCAACGTATGCCTCTACTGGCTCAATGGTCAGGTCGGATAAAACCATGTTTTCTGGCGGAATCGGCGGTTTCCTCATTGCCAGGGCTAACCCCGTCGCCACAGCAAGTCCCAGCCCCAGCGGTATTATCACCAGGGCCGGCGATATCCGCTTTTCTTTCTCTGCCATTTTATTCTAACCTCAAGTTTAGGGTATCCTGAACATGAAGAATTCAGCTCCATCATACTTCATGATAATCAGATGTGGGACTGGGCTGCCATAGAAGCCGAGAACGGTTACATGCATGTTTACAGCCGGGGTGCATAGACCAAGGTCCGTCCAGGAGTTTCCCGCTATGGTGTAGCGATAACACTCCTGCCCCACCACCCCTGTCTTCCCCTGTGTGAGATACAGCTTATCCGGGTCCAGTGTTGAGGCAACAATGGTTCCATGCAGGTTCCCAGTGTTCGCACCGTAATCGGTGAGGGTCTGCCAGGAGTCCCCGGCAATACTATATTTCCCGAACCCCGCATTGGCACCTGCCCCCGGGTTGTTGTAGTGAGGGACATAGATGTTGTCACCGACTATGACCGCACTATAGGGGACTATGAGCTGCGGCGCATCAGCCAAGTCAGTCCAGGTATTCCCAGCACAATCATAGACCGCGGTGCCCACACTCGCCCCGCCCTTTTGGATTCCAACGGCGTAGATTTTGTCTGTCAGAGTATCGTAAACTAGGGCGGAGAGCGAGTCAAAGGTATAGCCAGGGTTAAGGCTGGCCACGGCTGCCCAGGAGTTGTCGAAGATGTCGTATTTGTAGAAATTCTGGGTCCCCATATCACCATAGCTATACATGTAGCGGTTTTGATATATCCCCACAGGATACCCATCTCTCACTGTGGCGGGCAGGTTGGCCAGGGCAGTGTCCTTAAGTGTAGCCAGGTTTATTTCCCTGACCACATTCGAGGTATTTCCCTGCATCCCCATCAGTCTATCGGGGTTTATTGTGGCAGCCTTCTGGCTGCGCAGTACGGAGGTGAAGTAAGCGGGGAACTTCGCCACCCCTCCCGGAGGCAGTAGTAAAACTAGGGGATGTAAGCTCCCCGGGTCTAAGGTGGCGAATTCAAGGGCATTCTCGGCCGTGTTGACGACGGGAACTTTCCCAGATTGGGCCGTATAGCTCGTCGGCGTATCGGTCAGCCCTAGAAAGTTCGTTGCACCCTTAATCAGTAGGCTCATTACATAGCCTCCAAAAGGTAGTCATAACCTATTGCTTTGTCATTGTCGGCAGCATTATCGCTCTGAGCGGTAACTCGCAAAACCTCGTGGATACCGACGGTGCCGTTAATAATCCACAATCCTGGCCCATCGGCGGCGACGGTGAAGGTCTGCTGGTAAACACGGCGCTCAACGCCGACGACCTCCTGGTACATGCGGATGGTTACCGTCCCCACCAGGGCATTGATGTCCAGCACCAGGGAGTGAAGTTTATATTTGACATTATCAGCACCAATCTGAACTATGTTAGCTTCGGCTGCCTGCCAGTTAGCCGCCAGGCTACCAACATGAGGCGGTAATCCTGCGAGATTCATAATCCTGGCGAGGAAGGGATGAATAATGAGCATTTCATCATCAACAGCTACGTCATCTGTAAAGGGGTTGGTAAGGAAGCCTCCAGTAGCAGAGCCATAGTTCGTAATCGGCTGCGCCTCGCCCTGGGGGGCTGCACCAGGTCCGCCGGCATCTCTCAGAACAAAAGCATAATATGGGTAGATGCCCGCCAAGTCTATAAATTTGGCATCTCCCAAGCCGATTAGGGCATCAATAGCAAACTCGTTGGGCCCGGGGATGGCAGTAACGACTCCATAATAGCACAGCCCCTGGCTGATACCGAGGGCCGCCAGTATGGGGGCAATGTCAACGGTGGGGGCATTGAGGACATAGAAGCTGGTGCCTTCCAGAACCTGCGAGCTGAAGGCCGAGTCCACCGTAATCCCGCCGTTCACCGGGTTAAACGCAGTCGCGCCAGAGTGTTCATAAATGGATAAGCCCGACTGGAGCAGGATGGTCTTATCGCTGATGAAGTCGTTGGCGCCAATCAGGGTCGAGCAAAATAACGTGGTACCGCCTATATTACCATCGGCGGTAGTAATCCCGTAAAACGACGAGATCGCCCGGAGTATGACATCCCTGTCTAAAGCCTGGTGTAAACTCGGCATTACCATTTTTCTACTCCTGTATGACCGCTCTGATTGTCAGTATGCCGACGGTGGGCGCTAGCGCCGCCGTAATCTGAATGCCGATATAGGGTTGCCAGTCGCCCCACGCCATCCCTATTGAAGTGTTACCGTTAGCCGGGCCTACAGCCGGCGGTCCGACGTTGGTCGCCAGCATCCTGGTATCGTCCACATTCCCGATGGGCTGGAGCTGCACCGCCTGGTCAAGTGACGACTCTACTTTCAGCAGGAGACGCTTGCCCTCGGTCCAGTTAACCATCCTGTCAGTGAAGAAGGTGCCGGCAGACCGGATAGGCTGATTAAAGATTATCTCCGGCTCCCTGGCTTTCCAGGGGGTGAGCACGGTAATCTCGATGACTGGTTCTCCGGGCTCTCCGGGGACTTCAGGGACTCCGGGAACGCCCTGGGCAGCGTGTATCTTTGTCAGCCACTCGATTATAGCCGCATTCCCCTGTACCAGAGCTTCCAGCAGCTCAATCAGATAGTCCAGCTTCAATTCTGGTGCAGCTGCCGCCGCCGGCTTTGACATGAGAAGGCCGGCAATAACTCCCATAGCGCCACCGCCTAGCGCGCCAGCGATTAACCCACCCTGTTGTGTGCCTTTTTCTTCAGCCATAGGCACCTCCTCTAAACAATACCAGCCTTGACTTTCTGGACCAGATCCCTCGGCACCTCGTTCTCTGATACCAGGCCAAATCTCACACGGAGTATGTTATTCAAGCGGATCCTCTGGTAGGTATATCGGAACAGGTGCGCGCCTACTATCGCGCCGGCCGATGTCGTCAGCCTGATTTCTTTTGTCGCCGGTATGAAGCAGCTAATCTCGCCGCCGGCTACCAGGCTGAGAGGAAAAGTGGGCAGGTCCACCAGACTCACGTCGCTGTCACGGTCGACGATAAAGCGGACGTTCTGAGCGGCTGTTGCTCCCGGAGCAGCTGCGATCCTGGTAAGAACGATAAACTCCCCTGGCTTGGGGTAGATAGTCTCGATGGTAAAGACGGTGGCTGCCACCGCGATGTTAATGCTCCGCGAGTGCGTCTCCTCACCGACGATATGATATTCCCTCTCAATAAGCTGAGATATAGGCAGGGGTAAAAGCCCCTTCTCTACCGTGTTTTTGACACCAAGCTCCTCAGCAATCGCCTTTTCCTCACTGGTCAGGGTCATGCCGTAAAAGAGTTTATGAGCGATGGTTGGCAGGAAAGCCCAAACACTGAAGTGAGTGGTGTACTGTACTGGAGCTCCGACTGTACCGAAGAAGTTGCAGTAGAGGATATCTCTGGCCGACAGCCTCCAGGCTCCTGCTAAAGCTCTTACCAAAGGCGTGCCGTCCAGGTAAGAGAGCATAGCCGCGGTGTTCTCCTCTATCCGGACGTCGTTATACCGTGCCCTGAGCACGACGGCAGCGTTAGGCGTGAGCTGCAGGTTGTTGAGCATAACGAAGTAAGGGGAAAACCTTTTCAGGTCGAGGACCGGCGGCGCAAACTCAGCATTGAGAGGAACACCTGGGAGGCCTGACGCCCAGGCATCAGGGATACACTCCGGCGGGTATTTCACTAGACGGACTGTTGCTTCAGTAATTGGCATGGTACCCTCCTGATAACAGAATTGCCCACTCCAGTGCCTGCCGGAATGGGCAAAATATTCTGCTTCTCCCCGGCAAAGGCTCCGGGAGATACTATTCAGTTTTAGACTAGCTGACCGGCACCCGCTCTCCCACTTCAAGGTATGCCAGGGTTAACAGGTCGCCGAGCTGAGTGGCTACATCAAGGGTGACAATTCTGGTGCTTACCCTGGTTGGCACTGCGGCTACCACCGGGGTGACTCCAGAGTTGGCATGGTCTATCAACGCCGCCGCAATATCGGCGGCATTATGAATCAGGGCAGCCGCAATATCGGCTGGGGGATGGTCGTCTGGCTGCGTCACCACGTGAGCCGGTATAGTCTGGTCCTGAACACCAGTCACACCACCCCCGGCAAATGTGTGCGGGGCAGCGGCACCTTCGTCCTCCAGTTGTGCTGTAGGAATGCCATCCCAACCAATTGGGACAGTAGGAGCAAGGCCTGTGCCCTGGGATATAAGGTCGTGGGCATGGTCGGCATGGTCAGCAACCGCCAGGTTAGCGTGAGCTACGCCCACTCCATCGGCATGGGGAGCTGGCACCGCGCTAGCTCCATGAGCCAGCACAAATGAGATCGGTATCCTGGTAATCTCGGCCCCAACCACGGCGTCTATGTCTGGAGCGGTGGTAGGGATGGTGATGTTGGTGGCAGGAGCAACTGCCCCTGGAACGAATCGTATTATTCTCATTCCTACCTCCTTAGCTCACTGCTATTCGCTCGCCGACTTCCAGATAGGCCAGGGTGAGGATGTCGCCAACCAGCGTGTTTACATCCAGGCTGAAGGTTCTGGTGGTTAGCCTGGTGGGGACTGCGGCCACTACCGGGTCGGCGCCAACATGGTCGGCTAAACCAGCCGCAATGTCGGCGGCCGGGTGGTCATCCACTGCCGCAACTATGTCAGCCGGTAGATGGTTGTTGGGCTGGGTAACCACATGAGCCGGTATATTCTGGTCCTGAACACCCGTGGCGCCGCCACCGGCGAGGGTGTGCGCAGCAACGGCTCCGGCATCTTCGAGTTGCGTTATTGGCGCCACAGCATCCCAGCCAAGGGCAACACCTACAGCACCACCCACACCTTGCGATATAAGGTCGTGGGCATGATCGGCGTGTGGGTCAACATCGGCGCCAGCATGGACTACAGGTGCCGCGGTAGCAGCATGGGCCACTGGCGCTGCGCCTGCTGCGTGAGCTGATAATGCGCTCGGCAACCTCTCAATCTCGGCTCCAACCACCGCATCTATATCGGGGGCGGTGACGGGAAGGGTTATCGGGTTAGGGGTGGCTATTGCACCTGGGACGAATTGTACTATCTGCATCTTAACTAACCTCCCCTCATTTCGATTCTGGTTCCGGTGAGACAGACGATGGCGTTGTTAGGAATTGCGGCACCAACCGCCGCCACCCCGTCATCCCTGATGACGACGTAGCCTATCTCGTTCCAGATAAGGGATGGCTGCGGGAGCTTGGGTATAGCAGCATAGTAGGGATGGGCTACTGGAGCCACGGGCGCCAGGTGCCCGAAGTTGAGCTCGTTGATGCCAACGGTGGTCGGGAACATACTGGTCCTGTCCGTAGGCCCCTTGGGATGGTAGTTGCCGTCAATCCTCAAGCCTGTCCGGGCTATGTTGGTGGCCAGGTAGGGGATAGCACCTGTTTTAATTCCGAGTCCCTCGACAAACAGGGCGTCCTTCTCATCGAACTCCCAGTAAAGGTTCTCATCCTCCTCAAGCACACCACCGGTCTCGAGGCGGAACTGGTAATCTCCCTGCATACCATCGGTGGCCAGGAGGTTCTGGGCGTATCGGACGAAGGGGTTAAGCTTGGGAATTGCCTGGTCCTTGCCACCGGGCAGGGTCAGCCATTTGTCGGCATTGATGGGGATGGCATCCTTATTGAGCAGGATGGTTCGGTTCCTGGTCCTCTCGGTGAGATAGGCAGGGAACTCCATCCGGCCAAACCTGGGCAGCTCGTCCGCCTTGTAGACCTTGCCCCAAAGCCGGATGCGGTAGTTCTGGGTAATTGGCGACTCGGGGGGCACACCTGATACTGGCCCGGCGAGGGTGGCCACCGTCACATTCTGCTTGAACTTGATGGTGGTGTTCAGGATGGGGTTCTGCACCGGCTGGGTGACATCGATCGGGGTGCCGAAGCTGTAGAGCCTGCCCGCCCAGATGCGGTCCTTGGGCGGCGCCATGACAGCGGCCCGGACGCCGGACAGCGAGATGTATTGGTGTATGTCCGTCCCATCGACGATAATAACAATTTTCTTGAGTGCCTCATCTCCGGTCATACTTACCGGGGAAAAGACCTCAGCGTAGACTATCTCTGCACGCTCATCGGCCCCTATTTCGCCGAATACTGCGGCGGGTGTTGGCCTCCACCAGGTATTGGCAGCCTGCACTGCACCTGGTAGAAGAGCCACGTTACAAAAAGCGTCGCAAAGACACCTTAATTCAAAATGTTCAGCCATATTTTTACCTCCGTTCCATTTGAGATTTAATGGCTTGTTTCGACTTTATTCAGTTGTTAGAATTCCAGGCCGACTCTGGCCTGGGTCTGTGCCCGCTGGGGTGCCTGCATTGGAGATCCCGCTGGCAGCTGCTTTACTCCACCGAGCTGACGCGCAGCAGGCATGAAAGGTGTGACCAGGGTAGGCAGCGAGTAGCCGAGGATAGCGGCACCACCGGCGGCAACTCCCTTGAAGAGGCCGGATATCATGCCCCGGGTGAAGAGAGCTACGGCAGCACCAACCAGGGGCACGCCGAGCAGTGTCCCCCAGGTGAATACCGGCTCCAGGGCGCCCATGCCGGGAGCGAATTTGACGATGACTCCTTCAGCCAGTCCGGTAACGCCAGCGCTACCCATGCCTACGGCGACCTCCGTCATCTCCCCTGCCCTTGGGGTGGCAAATGCTAGTTCCTGTGCCATTTTCTTCCCTCCTTTTTGTTAGACGTGCACTCCGGATAAAAAGAGAAAGGGGCGTAGCCTTCCAACTCTCTATCCGAGAGTGCTACGCCCCTTTAATTTCCTGGCTCGACTTACCAGGAGGAAGAGCTTCAGCCAAACGAAAAGCTGGGAAGCCGAACGTTTAGCTGTTCAGCTCTTCCCAGCTTTTATAATTTAAGCATAAGTCGTCAGAGTAAGTTTGTCAAGCCCCCCTGGCCAAGACAGACCGGGCGAATTTGGCCAGAGCGCCCACAGTGATGATAGGTATATTGAACTTTGCGGCCAGCGCCTTCAACTCCTGGGCATTCATCATGTCGCCGTCGTCGCTGACCAGCTCACACAACACGCCCCCGGGATATAATCCTGCCAGGCGGGATAGTTCGACCACAGCTTCAGTATGGCCATTGCGGCCGATCAGGCCGTCGGGATGAGCCCCCAGGATAGCAACGTGGCCGGGCCGGGCCAAATCCTCGGGCCTGGTGTTCGGGTCAATGACCTTTTTTATGGTAACCGCCCTGTCTCTGGGGGATATCCCTGATTTTTCTACCTCTTTGGCGTCAACCGGGCTGTAGAAAGGCGTATCTGTAGCTCGATAGCGTGAGGGCAGGGCGTCTATATCCAATTCCTTCAGTCTCTCCTTGGGCAGCGCCAGGCATAGAAGACCGGAAGCCACCCTGGCGGCGAATAGTATCGCCTCGGCGGTTATTTCTTGAGCGGGGATGGCCAGGTCGGCCTCGTTCTCGTTTTCGGAGAAGATGATGACGAAACGCCTATCGTTGAAGGCCTTGATGGCCTGCCGCACACGGTTAAACATCAGCAATACACCTGTACTTTAGGATAAAGCTTGGCTATGGCCTGGACATCTTCTATGGAGAAATGTTGCTTGTGCTCGGGGCAAATCCAGCCGGAAAAGTATGCGGGGTGAGGTAGAACCACGACAACACGGTCGGCTACCCTTACCATCTCACTGAGGGCAAATTCCCAGTTATCTAAATGCTCTAGCACATGGCTGGCGAAAGCACATCCAAACTGCTTATCATTGAAGGGCAGGGGCTCTACTTCCACGTCCATCTGCAGGAAGTTGGGAGCGCCATCCAGGACTATATCTATATTAACCAGTATCTCGGGGGTTTCAGCCATGTTGTGGGCCCACTTTGTCCGGTGTGTTCCCGATCCTATATTGATAATGCCCTTACCGTTGCTCAAACGTAAGGCTTCGGCAAAGGCAGCGTTTTTGGCGAGACCCATATGAAAGAAATCCAGGAAGACTGGAAGAAGCATCAATGGCACGGTTAATTTCCTCCGAAGCGCCGGCTTCTCTGCCCGTAGACCGCCAACGCCTTTCTCAGTTCTATGGCATCGAAATCCGGCCAGAGTGCTGGCGTAAAGTAAAATTCACTGTAGGCCGTCTGCCAGAGCATGAAGTTTGATAGCCTGAACTCGTCGGCCGTCCGGATTACCAGGTCGACGTCAGGGGTGCCGTCCGTGTAAAGGTAGCTGCCGACTTTTTGTTCATCCACAAGGCCCTGGGGCACGCCGTCGGCAATCAGTCGGCGCACGGCGTCAACGATATCGGCGCGCCCGGAGTAATTGAAGGCTAAAAGGAGCGTCATCTTCTGGTTGCCCCTGGTCAGCTCTACGGCATCGTTTATGATACACTGGAGGTCCGGGGGGAGCTCGTGGAGGCGCCCGATATGCTTCAGTCTCACGCCGCTGGCATGGAGCCAGGCGGTATCCTTCAGTATCCAGAGCCCCAGGAGGTCAAGTATGCTACTAACCTCCTCAGGCGTCCGCTTCCAGTTGTCGGTGGAAAAGCCCCAGACGGTGAGATAGCCGACCCCGAGCTTAATCAGGCCCTCGACAACCTGGTGCATCCGATCGGCGCCGGCCCGGTGCCCCTCGATTTTGGGGACGCCCTTCATGGTCGCCCATCTTCGGTTGCCATCCGGGACAATGGCCACGTGCCTCGGCAGGTCATCTGCCATTTACCACCTCCGCCATTAAAGATAGTTTTAATCCTTCATTATGCGCAAGCTGGAAAAGTTGGGAGAGGGCGCCGGGGTATTTCTCGATGACCTCGACATCGTTGAAGGCTGCCAGCGCTCTATAGTTCCAGGGGTCGGTGACCGGTCGGGCCGATGTGTAAGTGGTCTCCAGTATCTCACCATCCAGTTCTACCCACGCGTGTCCCAAGCCCCGGTAAGTGCCGGCAACGACATACACTCTCTCGGGTGTGTAAAACTGGCGCAGCATCGAGGCGAGAAGGATAGCGCTGCCATCGCAGTCTTCTGCCATTTCGCGCAAAGTTTCGTTCGGGAAAAACCAATACTCGCCGTTATCACTGCGGTATTCGACGTTTTGGCAAACCCAGTCTAAAAGCCGGAAGGCGATGTCATCCATTTATTACCTCAGATTATTTGCCTGACAAGTTGCCTGACCCGGGGGTCGTAAGGCTGAACAAAGCCTGTTATAGGATGCCACTCGCCGGGGTCGCGGACCTCGACAAAGACCTGGTCATTGGAATAGCGCACCCTCGGAATATCGACTGCGACTCCGGACGGAGGCCCTAGGCTACCAAGGGCGCCTCTTGTTCCAGGTCCAGGGTGCCCCACCACTTGAGCCTGAGAGCGCAGCGTCAACACGCTGAGGCCTAGTCCGAAAGCTGCTAGGACAACGCCCAGCATGGGCATTACGAAAGAATAAGTTTCAGTCCATTCGTCCTTCAATTAACTAACGCTCTCCTTTTGCCAGAATCAGGGTAAAGCCAGTACCAAGTATGCCGCCAAAGGCCAGGCCAGCGATAAGGATTGGCCAGTAACTGGGACATTCTGGGGGTACTTCATTACCCGTAGTGAGACCATAGCCTCGCTCAGGTAATGGGTAACACTCAGGATGAGCCAGGTACTCCTCTTCGCTTATACCATAGTGGGACATTGCCCGCTCTATATCGCTTAGGGGTATCCCCTTTCCATTTCTCTTGCGTTCGTTCATTTTAATCTTTTCCCTCCGGTCTACCCATAGCCATGGCGATCATTCCCAGCGCGCCCAGTCCCAGGACGCCTATAGCGGCTATCGCCAGTCCCAGCCCCGGCCCCGCAGGTGGCACTTCCTCCTCAGCTATCTGGTTAAGTAGATGCCGTAGGTCCTCCTCTGACATCTCCTCCAGAGTTTCTATGGGAGTCGGGGCGCGCTCCCAGTACTCCTCGGAGTCCTGGATAGTTGAAATCAAAGTTTCTTTTTTCCAGCCTACCTTGACCTGATCCAGCTCCGGCTTGCGTTTGAAGAGGCTAACCACGGTCTTGATCGCCCAGGTGATGATGATAATGAGGGCTATGGCCAGGGCGGCGAGGATAGCGACCGCCCACCAGGCAATACCGAGGGGCATCGCGGTCCCCGCTGTCTTGGGAGGTATGCCCACGACCTCGATCCTCCAGTCCGTCCAGAGAAGCGGGCTCTTGTCGGCATACACCCGCATCTCCAGGACCTTGCCGCCGTCTTTTCTCACCTGCTCTTCAAGGGCTTTGGCTACTCTACCGGCTATCCAGCTCGACGGGGTGAAGGGGTCGCTTTTGAAGGTAAAGTTCGAGACCTCGGCATCGCCAGCATAGATATAGGCATACGGATAGATGGTCTCCTCTAGGAGCTCAAAGGTAGGCGGCATGCCGGTAACGGTGATTACATCATCCACCTCAGGCATCCCAGCCCCCGGAAATTCTTTTAACTTGCAGTAGATATCGTAGTCAGACTTCGGGTCGATATCGGCGGTGATGGGGATATCCACCGATGGTGTGACCGGGACAAAGTCAGCTTGGGAGTCAGGCGTCCTTAGCGGGGCCTCGTTGCTTATGATTTCATCAAAATCATAAGTGGGAAAGCCTCGCCGGCTACCGATTGACCCGTAGAGGGTGATATCGGTCGCTGGCCCGCGATAGCTAAAGCCCGTGGTAATGCGGAGGGTGTCTCCGTAGGTAAGTTCCAGCTTCCCTGGGGGGGCAACGCCGATAGACCTCGGCTCTCCGGGGCCGGGGCGCTCGGCACGGCGCATCTGGCCGCCGCACCTCGGGCACAGGAGACCACTGCAGTGTTCCGTCGACTCAAGGAGATAGCCGCACTCAATGCACTCGCAGCAATAGGTTGCGCGAGTGCCCTGGATGACTTCAATCCCTGTAATAATCATCTGAGCCCTCCTGTCGGTCACACTTTTGAGTAATCGGTAATCATAAAGTCCTGGAACTCCGGTTCACCGAGGACATCGATGACATTATCTATCTTGACAAGGGTTTGGCCGGTATGTTCCGAGATTTTGGCCTCGATGTCATAGTCGGTCCCGGGAGCGATAGGTGAAGTGCTTATATCGGCAAAGGCCGTATAGGGAACAAAATTACTTGATTGGGGAAGGCTGATCGCCTTTGTGGCATAGGCTATCTCGTCTAAAATCCCTATCGTCCTTTTCCCTATGGAGCAGCGCAGCGTGACGTTTACCGCCGAGCCCCGGTAGTTGAAGGCGACGGTCATCCTTACTGTGTCGCCCCGCATCACCGTTAGCTTTCCCGGAGGGGCGACGCCAAGTCCTCCCATGATGGTCTCAATCTGTCTCTGATATAATGACTGCATCTCTTACCTCCTCATTTTTTACTGTAATCTGTCACAGCGAAACCAGCGAATTCCGGCTCGGGTACTGCGGCCTGAACCGTGCACAAGGTCCCGGAGTATTCGTCAAGAAGCGGCGACTGGCCATCGATCTTCATAAATAGCTGGACGGAGATTCTCCAGGTGCCCGGCTTGTCCAGGTCAAAGCGGCCGCCGATGAACTCGTGGGCACTGCCCGGGCTGGTGTAGGGCCAGGCCTCCCAGGCCGAATAGGTCTCCCTCACCGTTCCGTCCGGATCCTTGACCTCCCACCAGATTCCCATCTGCTGTGTGGTCGACATGTCATTGCGGCCCCAGATATGGACCAGGCCACGCTTGTCCTGGGGGATATTGGAGGCGGGGATGTTAGCCCGGGCCGAATCATATTCCAGCTCCTTTCGGCTGATAGTGCCCTGATAAACCTCGGCCAGGACAACATTTTCCGACTTGCTATCATCAAAATGCAGATATCCGTCAGTATCTTCATAGTAGCTATAGGCGTTAATGGTACAATCCTGGTTGGGCATCGTGAACGAGCCATAAAAGGACTGAGTTGACCCGGGGGCGACCCAGGCATCGATCCAGTCAATAAAACGGTCCACCGTGTCCCGGACGGCAACACAATATATATGCATGTAGCCGGTCCAGATGTTCTTAATCTTGACTTCAACGTTTACTGTTTGACCGGCCGTGGCGCTGTCCGGAGCCGCGATAGCGGTAATCTGGGTGTAGGTGCCTTTCCCAACACCTGTTACCTCGGCGATTGGCTTGGGATTACCGGCAGGGTGCTCCATCTCTCCTCCTTTCGCCAAACACAAAGGGGCGTAACACTACGCCCCTTTCAAGAACTCTCTGATCTTCTGGAGTTCGGCTTTCCTATAGCCTTCCTTACTCTTCATTATATGACCGATCTCCGGAATTTGTAAAGCAACCTCATCTAAGACCATCTCCGGGGTAACTCCCATGGCGATAAGCTTATTAAAGTTGCTCCGGTGCTCCTCCTGCTCCTTTGGAGAGCAGCCCTGGAAATAGGTGCCCACGATACTGATGCCTCTCTCTGCCAGGATTTTGAGGTTGTCCAGGCCGGCCTGCTCTATCTCCTTCTTGATTTCCCTGGCGGCCTTGATGGTCAGCAGGTGCCGGGCGGCCCGGGCAGTAAAGCCAATCATCTCGCCTGCCCCTCGAGGTCGGACGTGTTATGGACTGCGCCGCAGGCAGGACAGCCGACCTGGTCTACCTTGGCTCCCTGGGGCACGGCAAACTGGGTATGGCATTGAGGGCATTCGTAGGCCTGCTGGGGCGTCTCTGGTTTTAGCGGTGCGCCTGTACCCCCCTTCGCTTCCTGGGCGGCAAGCGTCAGCGCCCGGATACCATCGCCCAGGTTTTCCTTTACCACGCTGGCCAGGCCTCCCAGGTGCTTATTGCGCTCAACCTGGGTCTCGTGGTCATACTGCATCTTCAACCGGTCTCTCTCGTCCTCGAGCAGCAGCTTCATGAGTTCCCCGCGGACGCCGGACTGTGCCAGGGCATGCATACTGGAGCCTTCTGCGGCTGGCGCAAATCGCTGCTTTAGCTTGTCTACCTGGTCAAGGCGGGTAAAAAACTCGTCCACCGGATCTTTGGGCGGAGTAGTCTGGCCGTTGCCTCCCAGCATGGCGGCGAACCGCTGGCTGACCAGTCCCTGGGTCATCTCATCCAGTTTGTCCAGGAAGCCCTTTTGCTCCTGGGTAGGTTGAGCAGGCTGTTTCCCTTTTTGTATCGAATAGGAGATGGTGCGGGCTTCGGAAAGGGTGTACTCGCCATTCTCGGGGTCGCGGGTAATTTCTCCAGTCTCCGGGTCGACTAGAAACTCTTTTGGTCTCTCTGCCATTGCAGGCTGATTGCCTGCAACAAGCTCCTTGGCGGCAGTGATGAGGGCAATAGCGGCGTCGTATTCTCCGCTCTTACCCCTGATTGACGCTGAAATCATCATGGCTTCCTTCTGAGTGAACTGCCCCTCTTCTTCGTCAATTTCAATCCTGCCAGTTTCAGGGTCAACGGTGAAGCGCTTGGGGTTCGGCTCGCTCTGCTTTTTTAACTTAGTGATTATGGCATCCTTCCGAGCACTCAGAACCTCATCCTTCTCTGTTTTTTCAAGCATCTCCTCAAGTGTCGACTCATCCTTTTTGTCACTGTAAAGGGGTACTCCAGCAACAGGGTGTTTGCTGTACGCTATTGTCGCGCTGAATTTAGGTATGGTCTCTTTCTCCTTTGCCACGACGAACCTCCTTTCCTTAGTTACTTACTCCACGGGCGCCAATATGAGCTGCTTTTTATAGTCTTTGGCGAACCTGGCTGTAATGCAGTCCCAGACCCATTCGTCGAAGGACTTGTCGCCGTCTATCTCCAGTTCAAGGGCCTTGGCCAGGTTGTAGAGCGTAAAAGCGTCCGACGGCAAGGTGATTTCATAGGTAAAGATGCCGGCAGTCTTGATAGTTGTTAGCTCCGGTTCTGGCGCCGCAGGGGGAGATGGGGTAGACTTTGCCTCCGGAGGAGTTGGCTCTGGAGCGGGCTTTGCTGGAGGCGCAGTCTCAGGAGCAGGTGGTTTTGTCTCCGGGGGAGATGCTGGAGCCTGTGGCTCTGGGGGCTCTACAGCTGGCGGAGGCACTGTGGTAGCCGTTGGCTCTGTTGGCTTAGGTGCTACGAAGCCTTTTACTATTGCCTCTTCTAGCTTTTGCGCTAGTATCTCTCCGGTGATTTCGTCTACGAGATGGAACCCCCTCTTCTCTTTAGGCAACCCTTTATGAGCTAACTGATGCCCAGTGAGTTTGTTGTAGCCTTCCACAGTCGGAGCTGCGGTATAATTGCACCTCTTTACGCGGCATTTCCACACTGCCCTTACTTGTTCTTTGGTTACCATCTTGTACCTCCTTGCCTTTGTTGCTTACTCCTTCTCCAAAAGGAAAAGAGGCATAGCTAACAAGCTACGCCCCTTTTCCTGGATATCGACTTAACTGGTATATAGTATGACACGTAAAGGCGCTTGCGTCAATGGTCTTAGCCTGTTGGCGCGACCCTTGGCTTTTCCGTTGGCTCTTTATTATCTAATTTGTAAATTCGTAGCTATATTCAAAGGGTTACTAAAAGCCCCCCGATTTTTGAGAAATGTCTTAATCCCCCGCTTAGCCCCCCAGAAACTCTGGCTTGACTTAACCGCCCGTGAGTTTTACTATAGAAACAAAGGGGCGTAGCTCTTTAGAGCACGCCCTTTTTGTATTTGGGAGGGTAATATGGACGCTGGTATCATGGCTATCCTGTATAGCGTAGGGGGCCGCCTGGTCAAGCACGGCTTCGGTCTCCTTACTGCCCCCAGGGGTAACCCCGTGGAGACGAGGATACAGCACCTTGACCGGCTTATCCAGGCAATTCCGGAGGGGGAGCTGGTTGACCATGCCATAGCCCCTGTAGTCCAAAATGAGGGGCTTTTACCGTCTACTGCGACCGAAACTACATTGCCTGAAGAAATTCCAGCGCCGGATATCGCCACGGCATGTGTTCCCTGTGCCATCGGCCATTTCGCGGGAGCGGCGCGGCTGCTCAATGAGGCTATCAGGTTCAGAGACGATGGCATAGAAAGCAACCAGGTTCTGGACGACATTGCCGGCACCATCGGAGAGTTAAACGCCATGGAGAGGGTCGACCTCACTCCGGAGAGATTGCAGAGGACCCCCGGTTGGGAAAGAGCCATAGCTGAGGAGGCCTTGCGAGAAAGCCGTAAATTGAGGCACAGGCTGGAGGGTATAGGGAGTATGGACGAGATTGAGAAAGCCGCGGCCGATACCGAAAGCTATTATAAAAAGCTCAACCGCCAGTGGTACCGGGGGAGATTCAACAAGCTAGGCGGGAGCAAGGCTGAGGCCATAGCCCAGCGAGTAGGAGAAAGGTGATGGCGACCAGCAGCTTTCGACTAGCCCCTCCAAAGATACAGCAGATTCTTGAGGCGGGCAAAAAACAATTGAGTCCTGAGGAATTCGAGGAGATGGAAGCCCTGCTCCTCGACCTGGAAATATACGGCCTTACCCCATGGATAAACGCTGAGCTTGGCAAACTTATGACCAGGATTCAGTGGGAGCTGGATGTCGGGGAGTCTCCGGAGTGGACAGCGGCGCTCCAAGCATGCGACTACGCCTTCCTGGGCAGGGAGCTGAAGGATATGTGCTACGAAGCCGGCACATCCCCTGTCGGGCATAAAAAGGAACTCTGCGCCAGGCTCTACAAGAGAAAGGTTCCTGAAGTGCTAGCGGTGATGGAGCCCTATCTGAAAGAGATGGACCCCGAACGAATCAAGGAAGAAATCGAGCGGTACGCCAAGGTCGAGCGGCTGCCCCAGACCGAGCATCTCTGGGTGTCAACGCTCAGGCAACTGAAGGATAGACTGGAAGATCTGCAAAGATTGGCTCCGGATGAGTTCTACCACCGGAAGAAGCTCATCGAGAAGGCCATCAAGGAGCGTCAGGACGGGTTTAAGAAGACAATGCCGGAGCAGACCCTTGGCGAATTACGGGAGCTGCTGGATTTTGCCAACCAGCTATACCGATAGGAAGGAGCCGATTTGTGAAGGGCGGAATAACAAGAAGAATTGAAGAAATAACAAAGGCCCTCGACGGCAAACAGCTCAAAAAGGCGCTCTTCCTTAGTGAAGCCAAGGAGTTGGAGCGGCACCACGAGTGGATAAAGGAGGCGGCGCACACCTGCCTGGACAAACGGGAGGATAAGGACGCCTGCGCGCAAGCCATCCAGGGAGCCAGAGAGAAGGTTCAGGGTACGATAAGCCTGCCGCTGGACGATACCGGCCTGGACGGATTGGAGGAGTATATAACAGAGCAATATTTGCCCGAGGATGTAAAACCCGTCGACGCTCCGGCGACATCTGAGTCCACCGCCCCCATCAGTTCCCAGTCGCAAAAGACCGAAGAAGAACTCTTTGAAGCGTGTGAGGAATGCCATGTAGCCGTAGCCGCCTCCAAGTTCGCCGATGTTTGTGCGGATTACCCTGAGGAAGCCAGCGGATGCGAGCTGATAGGCCGAAGCCTGGAAAACGAAAACACCGAGCCGACCGACTGGTTGAAGGCGATGGTGCAAACGGCGGAGAAGGCTCAGGGGAAAGTAAAAGAAGAAATGACCGCGGCTATTACCGAGTTGACGGAGTACCTGGAGAGGCGGAATAGCCCTTTTCTAAAAGCATTAGACATGGAGGTGGAAAATGGCCAAGAAACAACCACTGTACCCCCACGTACCGAAGAATAAAGACCAGCGCATGCCACAGACCCTAGATGGCAATGGCCAGAAAGACGAAATCATCCACATAACCAGGGAGGAAGTTACGGAGACGATTTTAAGACATCTGGTACGGGCAGGGGTTTTACTTCCAGACGAAACGACCCGCTACCGCAAGGTCCTGGAAGGCTACGATAATATAAACCTCCTCAAAGTGCTGGTCCATTCTAAAGAATTGGTGGAGGCGAGATATGGGTAGAAAAGAACCGTTATACCCGCACGTACCCAAGAGCCGTAGGACGGCGACTCCGGGTGTCCCTCAATCGGGGCAAGAGGTCAGGCTGAGGTACCTGCCCGATAGCCCGGAGTTCATTGCTCAGACCATTAACGGCACCGGCTACCGGCCCCAACTGGGGAGGGTTGTCCGGGAGGCCATTGCCAGGGCAAACAGGAGGTAAAGCATGAGATATGCTCCTGCTATCGAAACTGGACCGGAACTATGGGCCAAGCCACGTACCATCTCCATGACCGATTATGAGACCTTCTGGAAACCCCGGGGCTGGCAGCTCATAATCATCGGACCCACCTCCACCTGGCGGCAGGATTGGGGAGAGTGGGAAGCTATCCGGGATATCGTCCAGAACGCCCTTGATGAAGCTGAAAGCTATCAATATGGATATGACCGCGATGGGTTATGGATTGCCGATAGAGGCAAGGGCGTGGCGGTGGCTGACTTCCTGCTCGGCCCGCCCAAGCTCAAGCCGGACTATGCCCGCGGCAGATTCGGCGAGGGCATGAAGATTGCCGCCCTGGCCCTGCTCAGGAAGGGATACCCTGTCTATGTGGAAACTGCCGGCCGCGAGCTCTGGATCATCTTCCTGGAGCAGAAGGTAAACGGCAAGGCGGAAACACTGGCCGCCCTGTGGCGCCTCAATGGCGCCAGGGCCGGCACCACTTTTCATATCATCGGTTATGACGGCCCGTCCTTCGATCGTTACTTCGCCGTCAACCTCCCCCGGAGGCTTATCCTGGCGGAGACAGCCAGCCCGATAACCGAGCCGAAGGTGCGCTACAACCAGCTCATTGCGGCCGCAGAGATGGCGGCCAGCCCTGCCGGCGGTATCATTTACACCCGGGATATCTACCTGCAGGACATC